>CERI01083434.1_pt1 | contig 21843 bp, 27 predicted proteins | sample 350261 | NCBI WGS metagenome assembly CERI01 (sample SAMEA2620979, study PRJEB7988) | marine metagenome | isolation source: saline water (ENVO:00002010), including
ACTTCAAAGCCAAGTGTAGAGCAAAGTACGAATTGTGGTACCCGTGGTGGGAAGCAAACTGGGAGTTGGGTATTCCTGAATGGCATAAAGGCAAAGTAGATTATGAGCAATTCCGCAGTGCAGAATATGGCATTAAACGTCTCGACGGCATACTTAGCTTTATGGAAAGCGAAGACTGGAGCCAGCGCCTGCCTGAGATGAAAGAGTTTTTAGGTCTATGCGATAAACAACGCGGTAATACGTTTGCTGAGACATTTCCTGAAATGAAAGATATATTTAAATGAAAGTAGCTACTTTTGGATGTAGTTGGACTCATGGAACTGAAGACGTAGATAATCATTATAATTGGCCAAATGGATTGCAAGAAATACATCCAGAATGGAAAATTTATAATTATGCACTTGCAGGAAGTAGTCTTCCCTTTCAAGTACAGCTAATGGATGCAGTTTTAAAACATGAAAAATATGATATAATAATTTTTCAATTTACTTCGCCAGGAAGACTAACTTACTTTGAAGAAGATTACGATTATTTAAAATATTTTACAAGATACACATCAACATATCAAATGTTTGATACATCCAGCGATATATATTGTAAAATATTTGCAATCACACCGGGTCATATGAGTTTAAGTAAATCTGATTCGTTTTGGACTACACCAGAAAAATATCAGTTAGCTAAATTATACTATACACATATTAATAAAAGTATTCATAAAATAGAATATAAGGCACTAACTGAATATGTGAAAAGAAAAACAGATTTATGTTTTTTTCATAATGAAGATGTTTTAAAACTAAATATTCATCCTGTTATAAATGAAGAAGTTAAAAAATCAGGCGGCAATGAATTGTTAAAGACGTTTATTGCAGACAAAGGCGAGCATTATAATAAAATAGGTGCACAATGGCAAGCTGAATGGATTAATAATAAACTTAAAGAGGACAGCGTAATATGAAGATTGCAATATTTGGATGCAGCTGGACCCACGGAGTTGGGCAAGTAGAACAATATATAAATTGGCCATATTTCTTTTCACAAAAATATCCCGACGTTGAAATAACAAATTATGCTGTTGCTGCTAGTAGTGTTTTGTTTCAGATCCATCAAATGAATTTAGTTAAAAAGTATAATCCTGCAGACTTATATATTTTTCAAATTACTAGACCTGAAAGATTTACGTACTGGGAGCCCGAGTCAACATTTTTTAACCATTTAAAATCTCCTTTGCCAAATTTAAAACAATATTATTATGAAATCTTTCAATCGGTAAGATGTGTAACTCCACCCTTAGTGACCCAACAGGCTAACATGAATAATCAACAAAAAAGTATTAACTTTGCAAAGCAATATTATAAAATTGCAAACGATGAGACTTTTAACTTAGAATGGAAATTAGCTGTAGATTATGTAAAGGAAAATACTGACTTTTGCTTTTTACAAACAGAAGGAGCAGATAGACATATTACTGATATACTGTGTGTTGAAGATATACTTACTAGAGAAAAGTGCAAAGACTGGTGGGCAGCCGGCACTCACTTTGGAAGAGAAGGACTACAATGGGTAGCTGACTTTGTAGACGACAACGTAAAGGATATGATAAATGCCAAGCTGTAATGCATTAACTAATCATATGTGTATAACTGTAGCAGGCAGTTGGCGCCCCTGTTGCCGTTTCAACAATTTTCCACATGTTGATATAACAAAAACTAGTTTTACAGATTATAAACAAAGTGATTTCTACCAAGGAGTTGTCAACAACATGGCCGCTGGATGGGACGATGGGTGTAAAAAGTGCATGAAAGAAGAAGAACGCGGCCACACTAGTTTACGCCAGGTCCTTAACAAAGAGTTTTCCGGCACAAAAGATTTAGAATATATTGAACTTAGTTTAAGTAATAAGTGCAACTTAGCATGTAAAATGTGTGCGCCTACATATAGTACATTGTGGAATAAATTAGTAGAAAAAAATTCAAATCTTAAACAGTTCCATCATACTGTTGTGCAACCTAAGATTGATGTACCTAGTATATTTGCCGATGTTAACTTACATAAATTAAAGAAAATTAAATACCTTGGCGGCGAGCCATTTATTACACCTGAAACAAAACAACTGTTTGAATATTTAGAATATCATAATGTAATCGAACATATTGAATTAGAATGCAATACTAACTGTACATTGTTTCCAGAAAAGTGGTTACCTACATTAGAGAAGTTTAAAAAAGTAACAATAGAACTTAGCATTGATGGTATAGGTACTGTAAATGATTATATAAGACACGGCAAAACATGGAATACAATTGATAAGGTTACTAAGCAATGGGCAGCATATGCTGATAATACAAATATTAACCTAGCTATATACAGCACAGTACAAGCGTATAATTTACATGATATGAAAAATGTTAAACAATATGCTAAGAGTCTAGGATTTGATCATTATAGTAGCCTGCTAGTTGTACCTGAGTTTCTGAGTGTGCATGTATTACCTGAAGAATACTTAGAGCAAATAAAAGATGACTACAACAAAAAATATTATGCAAGTATTGAACCTAACCAGATGTTTGACAAGTTTAAAGATTTTACTTTAAATATAGATAAAGTAACAGGCTTAACACTTTCCGAAGTCAACCCTTTGCTAAATCAATATATGGAGAAACAAGATGAATACACCTGACGAACCTGGATTTTATATGTTACCAATGGATCACCCAATTGCAATTGAAAATGTTAGACGTCATAGTAGTAAAGCAGATTGTATAGAAAATTTATTTAATGAAGACGAGTTAGATTGGTTATGGAAAAATGCATTCACTGCTGATCACAACAAACCAAGATTAAACAAAAATGGCACAGTTATCATTGATGTTGACATGCAAAAAATTTATGATAGATATAAAGATAAGTTTGATGCAGCATTAGGGCCATTGGCAGAAAAATCGCCTACTATAGGTGGCAACTATTTTATTACTCCGCAGCAATACGGGTTACATATGGATGCAATGCGTGAAAAAGGATATAATGGTATGCTGGAAACTGTTCCTCTTAGTCACCCGCAACGAAAATATACAACTTGGAAAAATATTATTACTCCTCTTTGGATTGGATCGCATTTAGACGAGTTAGATGGCGGACAAATTGTATTCTTTGAGCAGCGCGATATTGGCTGGGCTAAAGTATATAATGGTGGCGCCGAAACTAAAAATATTGCTAGTATCTATGAAATTGTAACAGATTACAGTCACATACAGTTTTATGATAGAGATGGCAAGCCTCTTCCTTGCACCGCAGAACCTTTTGACAAAGAGACGTTTGATAAGTACATGAATACTCCGTATCGTAGATTAGCAGGATTAAACGCAGAAAGTGTATTTGATTGGAAAACTGGATCTCCTTGTATTTTTGATGCTGTTCAGCTTCATGCCACAAACGAAGGTACTAAAGGCACTGAGCCTCGCAAGAAGTGGAATAGTAAGATGGGGCTATTAATGACATTTATGATTGAATTAGATGAAGATTTGCTGGAACAATGGCTATCACAACAATGAAAACTTTTTGTACAGAACCTTATAAACAAATACATTTTGATAGTAGAGGTAACCTAGGACCATGTTGTCAGTTTATAGGAGAACGTCCTACTGTAGAAGGGTTTGAGGATTATCTTAATAGTAGTTGGCTAACAGAGTTAAAGGAACAACTAGCTTCTGGTAATCGTGTGTCCGGTTGCCAGTTCTGCTGGAAACAAGAAGATCAAGGTGCAAAGAGTATGCGTGAAAAACGTAATGCATACTATAACAACAGCCCACTTAATAATGTTGAACACATTATGATTACTTTTGGCAACCAATGCAATACTGCATGTCGTATTTGTAATGCAAGTCGTAGTAGTTTGATTGAAAAGCAATATAAAGAATCTGTTAACAATGTTTCGGACCCAGACTTATTAAAACTTATTACAAAAAAACACGATTGGTCAAAGACTAAAACATGGTATCGTAATATTATTCAAGATACTATCGATCGGGCTGACACAATTCGTAAATTAGAGATCAGCGGCGGCGAACCTTTTATTAATGTGTATTTTGATAGACTTATAGATGGGTTACTTGCAAGCGGTAAAAAACTTCCTGGATTAAACATTACCACTAATGGTAGTTTTACAGAAGAACAAATTGTAAAACTCGAAGTATTTGATCATGTTCATATTAATTTTAGCATAGACGGCGCAGGCGAGCAGTTTTATGAATATTTAAGATGGCCATTAAAATGGAATGATGTTTTAGAAAAAATTGATATACTTAAAAAGTATTCGTGGATCACTTGTGAATTTGTTATTGTTCCTCATAATTTAAATATATTAAATTTAGCAGATAGTATTAAGTTTTTTAAAGAATATACAGAATATCAAGATAGATTTAAAATAGGATTTAGTTGGTTAAATGGTGTTCCGTGGTATAAGTTAGATAACACACCAACTGAAATAAGAAAAACAGCAATTGAGCAACTTACTAATATTGATTTAAATTTCTATACAGACGACGAGAGAGAACAAGTAAGCGAATTACTTAATATAATCAAAAATTCCAATATTCCGACACATTTAGATATGCTTAAAAATCATATTAATATGACTGATAAATATAGAAAATGTAATACTTGGAAAACTATTGGATGGAATATAGGAAATATATAATATGGATTGGAATGCAGTTACATTGCTTAGAACAAATATTAATACACTTTCGCTGTCAATAGCCAGAAATGTAAAAAAAACATATCCTACACGTACTACAGAATTTAAAAAGTGTACTAGAGACTTAGCATATATCTTACAGGCAACATCAACTTCAATTCAAGCTAACAATACATTAGCTATTGATCATATTATTAAAATGTTTTATCTAAATGGAATTCTTAGATTACACTCTACATATGCAGAAATATATGCTTATGACTTAATGCAAAAAGAAATAATAACTCTTTTTGAGAAACACAATATAACAGAACACTCGGTATCTATTGTTAAGCAATGTATAGAATTACTTAAATATGCATTAGAAAACGGATATGCTGAATATAACAGTGAATGGCTTTCTAGAAGAAATTATAAAGTATTTGATCCTACGGTACCTGTTCCAGTAGATTTCCAATATAGAATTGAAACTATATTGGAAAATGTTCCGCGTCAAAATTGTGGTCACAATAATTTTGATATTCTTAAATTACAAAATAGCGATTTAGAGATAAGAGAATTTTTAGTAAAACATTATTTTAGAAATAATAAATTCAACAGATTTGAAGCTGCAATTTTAACAAGTCCGTTGACTTATTTGTGCTTTTCTAACTTAGCAGCTGATACATATCAACCTGAATATAGTTTAATGTCTAAGGAGCAATCAATTGCAATTCACGGCGGCGCAATTTTAAATGAATGCTTATCAAGCGGTTATGATTTTAGTTTTATAGGGTGTACAGAAGAACCTTCATCAAAAATTTCAAAAAGATGGATAAAAATGACACAGGTAAGATGGAATTATAACCCGTCAACGGAGTGGCCATGGCCAATTTATGCATTTTGTATAGGACGGGGTATAGACTATGATCCAGGCGCTCCTCGAGAAAAAGAATATACATTCCAAGATGGCACAACTGGATTGTATGAACTAATTCGAAGACCAACTAGTGACGTACGTAAAGGAAATATATTATATGTCTGAAAATAAAGGTGTTCCCTTTTGTCAGGCAGCTTGGACTACTGTCCAATATAGTGGCACCTATGGTGGCGGCGGCATTAGTCCTTGTTGCGAATGGTCTGGTGAAAAATATACAGGAAGTATTAAAGACTATCAAAATAGTAATTATTTAAATTCTATCAAAGAAGCTATGAATAATTACGACATGACAGTTATTAATAAAACTTGTCAAGAATGCATAAAGACTGAATCGTTAAATCAATTATCTGCAAGGAATTATATTCAACGGTATGTTAAAAATGGCCGATACAAGATAGACGCACTAAATAAACTTGATTATAGACCAGATAATCTTTGTAATTTAAAATGCCGTATGTGCAGTATCTATAGTTCTAGTTTAATCGAAGAAGAATATGTAGCACACAGAAAGGCAACTCCAATTATACAACGTCCTACTGACGATGTAATTGATTTTGATTTAAGTAATTTAGATTGTTTAGCAATTCTCGGCGGCGAGCCCACTGTTAATAAACGAATGTTTCCTATATTAGATTATCTTATTGATAATAATATGCAAGAAACAGTTAGACTTAATTATACTACAAATTGCACTAGTGTTAACAGGCCTTGGATGAGTCGAGTAGAAAAATTTAAACAAGTACACATTAATTTAAGTATAGATGCAGCAGGAAAAGCATATGAATATATTCGGACAGGTGCTGAGTGGAAAAAAGTAGAACAAAACATTCCTAAGGTTGTTAATTTAACTACGGATAAAGAAGATTATAAAATACAAATGGTTGTTCAGTTTAATAGTTTTGCAATTATCGAAGATTGGATTGAATATTTCTTTCAGTTCCCACCAGATACTATTAATATGACACCATTGCAAGGAAAAATGCACGGATCTTTAAATTGTATTCCTGATTATATTAAAACACAAAAAATTGAATATTTAAAAAAATTAAACCATCCTACAGCAAATCAAGCAATAAAATATTTTGAATCAGCAAAGTACAATCGTCGAGAACTCGAAGAGTATCAGCAAGCAAACAGTTTCCTTGACAGTATAAGAGATACCAATATTTACGATGTTGATCCTATATTTGAAGAAATTTTAGAGAGTATTAAGTAATTGAAAAATATTCCGTTTTGTCTTAAACCATTTAACGAATTAAGTTATTCAACAGATGGAACTAGGCCTTGCTGCATTTGGGAGGGAGAAAAATTTAACGGACAAATAGAAGAGTATAATTCGTCAAAATATTTAAAAAGAATTAAAAAATCGATGTACAGCTACGATATGAATATACTTAAAAATACGTGTCGTAATTGTATAGAAAATGAAAAGAATAGACTGTATAGCCCTCGACTAACTCCAAACAATTTTAAAATTTTTGAATATTGGCCCAGCAATATTTGTAATTTAAAGTGTATTATGTGTAATTCAAGTTCTAGTAATTTAATTGAAGAAGAAGAAATAAGTTTAGGTATTCTTAAACCGCATAACAAAACATTAACTGATATTACTAAATTTGATTTTACAGATTACAATATAATAAAAATCTTTGGAGGGGAACCAACTGCTAGTATACATACATTTACTCAATTAAAATCTATTATTGATAGAGGATATGCTAAAAACATGAAAATAGCATATACTACTAACGCTACTTCTTATAATAAGATATGGTACAATATAGCAAATCAGTTTGTTGAAAGAGATGTAGGGATTAGTGTAGACGGAACTGGTAAGGTATTTGAGTACATTAGACAAAATGCAAAATGGTCCGCGGTTGAAAAAAATATATTTAAGATAATTGAAGATGCGGAAGATTACAAAATTTCAATTGTACTTCAGGCTACTAGTTTTTTACTCGCTGACAAATGGATAGATTTCTTTTTTCAATTTCCTATTAAAAACATCGGTCTATATCAATTATATGATGTACCTGGAAGATTAACTGCTATACCCAATGATATTAAAAACACTATTGTGAATAGACTTGAAAGAAAAAACAACAGTTTATCTAACAAAGTAATCGATATTTTAAATAATACAACACATGATGCAGAAGAATTAAAAAAATATAAAGAATACATACTAATGCTGGATGCTAGAAGGGGAACAAATATTTACAATGTTGATCCTATTTTTCAAGACATCTTAACAAGGGTCTAATGCCGACAGGTTTTCCGTCTTGTGTTTTTGCAAGGTGTATTGCCTTTGTTCCTACTAAATTAAAGTCTGTCAATACTTGGGTATATGCTATATCATACTTTTGCCAAAAATATTCAGGTCCTAGATCTTCCATAAATTTTATACCCATGCTAACAGGCGCTTGGCTATTCATATTAAAGTCGTTCATGATAGTTACAGCACCGTTAGGAGTATTGCGAGCAAATCTTAATCCAATACGATTGCCACCCATTCCGCCTTTGCTTAAACTAATGCCCACTGTATGTATTGCGGGATGATCAAAATTAAAATTAATATCACGTATGCAGCTGATCCAAGCGCCGTCTATGTGTACAGGAATACTTTGTTCTAGACAACGATCTAATATTACATCCATATCGGGATGAACATCTCCGTAGAATGGAAACGGTAATGCAATTAATAATTCTTTATTAGGATCTAACGTGTCTACAGTAACGTATTCTATATCAGGATTTAATCTCCAATGATACTTGTAATCGTTTTCAAATGTCTGTAATGATGTGCCGCAGCGTTGGTACAAATCGTCGATGAATTGTGTACACCCATTTAAAATATCTCTACGTGGAAATGCATCAAGTCCACTAAATGTACTGTATTTGTGATCTGCTAACCATTTTACAAACGTGTCTTTAAACTGCTGGTCCAAATTAGGAGTATGTACTGGATTATGTTGATAAAAACTATCATAAAATTTGTTAATGTCACTACTGTACATTGGCTGCGGCCTATCATACTGTAACCATTCCGCGGTATATTCTCTATTAATGTTGTCTTTCATAAAAATATTTATCTGTTAACTACGCACATAAATACTTTTATGAGTCATTATGCTAAAGAAGTTATTAAATGAAACCGTGCATATTACCTTGGATTAATTTTAGTACCAACACCTTTGGCAGACCGAGGACTTGCGGATATGCTGATCAGCCCACAGTTAAAACTAACAGCAAACTTCAAGGCAGTACAATAGACACAGAATGGAACAACGACTATTTTAAAAACATACGCAAAGACTTTTTAGCAGGCGAATGGCCGGAAAACTGTAAACGTTGTAAGTATGTTGAAGAACTTAAAGGTAGCAGTAAACGTATAGAAGAAAACAAGTACCATTATGAATCTAACAAACACTTAATAGAGCAAACCAAGGCCAACGGAAGTGTTCCGTATTATCCTCCTAACATTGATATTCGAGTTGGAACTATTTGTAATTTAAAATGCATACACTGCGGAACAGGTGCAAGTAGTAAATGGAACGAAGATAAATCCATGTTAAACAAGTATTCCAATACTGAGTTTTACAATGTTGATAACAAGTGGATTGAACAAGATAGTTTTATTTGGGATAATATTAAAGAAAATTTAGAAAGCACAAAAAAGTTTAATTTCCTCGGTGGCGAACCATTTGCTAATAAACAACATAATCAATTTATCAAAGAGGTATGCAATTCAGATACAGCAAAAGAAATTACGCTATCGTATGTAAGTAATGGAACATTATTAACTGAAAATATATTTAATCAACTTGTAAAATTTAAAGAAGTTATTATACGATTAAGTTTAGATGCAATTGGTATTCCAGGCGAATACTTTCGATTTCCTATTAAATGGGATGTGTTTAAAACTAAATTAGAGTTAATGCAACGGTTTGCCGTACAAAACCAACATCTTGATATTGGTGTGCAATGGACATGCAGTAATGTAAGTATGTTTTATCTTGTAGACACTTATGATTTTATTCGTACCCATTATCCTGATATAAAATTTTTATTTTGTAATCACGTTGAGTGGCCTGAGCATATGAGTGCGCAAACATTACCTACAGAACTAAAATTACAAGTTGCTGAACGTATAAGTACATATAACTTTGGCATTGATGCAGAATATGTTCCATTTTATATTAATCATATGCTCGAAAAAGATAAATGGGCTACTCACGGAAATACATTTATGAACTACTTAGACGATTTAGACAGTGCAAGAAAGATTAGTTGGCAAACGAGCTTTAAAGAAATGGAGTTACATAAGTATGACATTAGAGTTAGTTGATACACGTTTTGGAAGAATAGGGTATCCTAAAACTGTAGAGCATACTGAAAGTGATCTGCCTGATAGATGGGATAATGCATGGAAACGCCGTGATGCTTATAACACAGATTTTTATATTGAACAAACACACAAACAATTTACATATACGTTAAATAGCCAAGGCTACAGAGAACAAGAATGGAATGCTATAGATTGGAATAACAGTTATATATTTTTAGGTTGTAGTCATACTTTTGGAGTAGGAGTTTCAAATGAAGAAACAATTCCAAAGATTATGCAACGCAATCTTGGAAAGTATTGTATAAATTTAGGAATACCCGGCGGATGTAATGCATTTAGTATGTTCAATAGTTCTAAATTAATTAATTATGGAATATGTCCTAAAGGAATATTTTTTCAAAGAACGTATAATAATAGATGGTTTGATATCAAAAATAACAAATTATTTCCGTTTAACGCAAAAGAAAAAAATTACAGCAAATATTTTAAAAATGCAGATTATATAGACTTTTTAGACAACAATATTAAAGATACAATTTTAAGTCAATGGAAAGACGTATGTCCTGTAATAGAATTTACAGTTGATAATATGATAGATCATTGTTATGATAAAAAGTATATTGCACGAGACGGTGCCCATTTTAATTTTAATTACTTTGAACAAATTTCCAATCAATTAATAAAGGATATAATATGAAAATAATAAACACAATTACAGAAAATACTCATAGCTATTTAACACTGCTTAGAGACGAGTTAGAAGACAAATATCCAAATAGAACTGAAAACTTTTACAAGTGTGTAAGAGACATGAAATTTGTTCTCGAAGCATATTGCTTAGACTTAGCAGAAGATTCAAATAGACATGTGCATATGATAGTAAGTCAATTCTACAAAGGAAATAAGTTGCAGTTGCACAGTGTGGATACAGAGCTATGGGCACATAAGAGACTTGTTAATTTAATATGTTTAGACGAAACAATACCAACAGAAGAAAAAACACAATTAAAAAAATTATTTCATATTATTCGAGATGCATTTGAACTTAACACTTACAAAGACAGTTATGACTATTTAGATAAACTTGTTTATAATCGAATAAGTTATAGTCATTTTAGTTCAACTCCGGTTGACAGTGTAAAAACTGAAATCATATTAAATGCAGCTAATGGGCTAACACCTGCACTAGCTCACAATTATCATTATAGGGTAGATGTAGTTCCAGATAGTCTAAAACAAAAAGTTTGGCCATTAATGCATTCATTTCACGACTGGGCTAAACCAGAATTAGAAGAAGATTTTATAATAAATTATAATACTAAAACGCTTGATGAGTGGAGAGAATTAGGTGTGTGTTTTAATTGGCAATTTCAAGCACCTTTGATATTGTGTTATAGTTTACCAATACCTAATGATTTTAGATTAGGGTGGGACGGCCCTGAGAGATTTGCAACAAGCAGAGAAACAACTACTATTGGTCTAGGATTAAATTTATGGAATGTAATAATGAAAGTTGAGTCATTGGGATTAAACAGTTGTTTGTGTAAATCATTTACTCAAGAAGCAACAGAAGCAATTCGTTTAACTACAACTGAAGATATAGGCGAAAATAGGTGGACCCCTTTAATATTCCTATGTATAGGCACCGGAGTAATACCTAAAGGTGATCATAGAGAATATAAACCTATGAATATTGTTAATACCCTAAAGTTTGTAGAATAGAATTGGCAAAATCTTGATGTGCTAAAATTCCAGGATGACTTCCGTCGTTTGCCCTAGGATAATTTATTTTAAATTTGTCTAACGTAGTATCTAGTAATTGAACTTTATTCCAAGTAGGCGCCGGAGTAGGAGATATTTGTAGATGATATCTCCGTTTACTAATAAGATGGCTGTCTACATGATTGATTCTCATGTACATATCATTTAACATATCATAATCGCTGTGTAAGAATTTAAAAAATGCACGATCTCTAGGTTCGTTGCTTCGGTGATCAATAGTATGTCCAACATTATTATTTTCAAAAAAATGATATCTATCTAAAAAACTCCAATGTATAAAAATTAAATCATTATATTTAAACTCAAAGTTTAGTACATCATGCCATATAGCTTTATTACTATGCCCTCCCTTGCCTAAATTAATACACTCTAGATTTAATTGATCTGCAATCAATTGCGGCCATGCATATTTACTAGGCTGCGGAAATATACTACAATTATTTTTAAAATCCCACACATCATCTAATGCAGTACCCCTAGTATAACTACAGCCAAATGCAATTAATCTATTCGTCATTTAAATTTACATCCTGTTGCCATTCTAGAAATTGAGTTTTTAAATTCTCATAATCTATAATTGTCTCCTTAAAGATGTAAGGACTAATCATAGTTTTATCAAAGTCATAATCTTGTATACAGTTATCTAAACTTTGTAAAATAGATTTGTCTGTTTTTAAATCTTCATAATAAATGGTATAAACTGCTTTCCATGTATATTTCTTAGATTGTGTTTCAAATGTAGTGTACCAATTCTTTGCATAGCCTGCACTATCTATCAATGACTCAATGTCTGTATTGACTTGTAATTTTTCTGTTATTTTGTAAGGACCGTATTGTTTAGTATGACTTGTAATAACTCGACTACATGCCATATTAAACCAGTTACGTCTTTTACTTAAAATAAAAATCCAATTTTCTGTATTGTCCGGCACCCACATTTCTTGACAATGCTTAACATTATTATAATGATTCTTTCTTAAGTAGTCTGTAAATATATGACTACCTGTTCGTCCAGGTGTTTTTATCAAGAAGTTGCTCATACTAATATTTAACACTTAAATATGTTGACAGAACACAAAACGGATGCTATAATAAAATATGACCAATGATTTAAAATGGAGTAACTATGACTTTTCTAAAATCCCGTTTGACGATATCGTCAGCGTTGGGCAAAGGACTTTGCTCTATCGCGACTTGTTTACTGTTAGCTGGTTGCTTGGAAGATTCTGCAACTACAAATGTAGCTACTGTTGGCCCTATGCAAGATCAGACCGTAAAGATCACCGTCCTACCGAGCTATGTTTGCGAACAGTGGATGATATCAAATCCCAAGCTCGCGCTAACGGCTTCAACAGTTTCCACTTCTCCTTGTCTGGGGGAGAACCTACCTTTCATCCCGGTTATCTCAACATCTTACAACACCTTGCCGACGATGTACTAAACACCAATTATACCAGTGTACACATGACATCAAACTGTTCACGTAATATGGCGTGGTTTGAAAAATATGTTGAAGCAGTTAAACCCTTTCATAGAGCCAGTATTACAGCCAGTTTACACACGGAACACTTAAATACAGTAGAGAAGATGCAAGACTTTGCAGACAAACTTATCTTCTGTCAGGAGAACGATGTACAGGTTACCATTAATATGGTCATGGTTCCAGATTGGTTTCGGCGTGATTGGGAAAACGCCTTGTTCTTCCACGAACAAGGAATCAACGTCACACTCAAGCCCCAAAGCGATTCCACAGCGTCAAGAGTCGTGGATGGTTACACAGATGAAATGCTTCAGCGATTGTATAACGGAATGCCGCAAATGGCATATACTGAGCAAAAGCGACAATGGAACGATCGTCCAAGGCCAAGTTTCGAACTGCCGCCAGATACAAACGGAGCAAACGACAAAAGCGTCCCGTGGCACATGCAAGTAGAGTTAAAAGACTCTACTGATAATAAATACTATATGGACCAAGCGGAGAGATTTAATGCATTTAATTTCAACAAGTTTAAAGGCTGGCAGTGTAACGCAGGGTATAGTGGCATTATTATTAGGGAGCCTGACGGCAGTGTTAAACGCTCCTATAGTTGTCATGATACTCCTCTTGGTAATATAGAAACAGGATTTAAACTGTTTGACAAAGCTATGCCTTGTATAACCAACAGTTGTGTAAGTTCAGCTGATAGCAAGATACCTAAAAGGAAGATATAATGGATTTAGATAATCAACAACGATATGTAAATATAATACAAAAATGTCAACGCAATTGGACTGATTATACTATTCCAACCAAGCATATAGAACATTTTATATATCTTGCTAGTAACAGTCCTACAAAACAACATGAAGCATATTTTAATTTCTATGTTGTTACAAATAAAACAATACTTAACAATTTAGTTGAACACACGTGGGGATTTACAAGTACAATTAATAATAAAACTAGCCCAACTGAAGTTCCATGTATTCAGCGAAATCCTCAAGTAGGTGCAAGTGCTTATTTTTTATGGACACATAAAATTCCAGATACTAACAGAAATTTTGAAAGAAATGGTAAAAACAAATCTAACATACATCAAAATAGAAAAGACAACAGTCACACTAGCATTGGTATTAGTATGGGATTGGTTGCTTTTAGTGCAGCAAGCTTAGGCTATGTTACAGCATTTAATAAAAATCATAATAAACCTAATTCAGACGGAGTTTTTAAACAAGTATTAGAAATACCTGATAATGAAGAAATTGCATTCGGACTAGGTATCGGTAAAGGTAAACTAGGATATGCACATAATGAAAGCGATGAACATAGATTAATGATAGGCTGGCCAGATTGGCAAATAATAGATATAACTACAACAGAAGAATTTAAATATAATGAATCTATATATACAGTTAGAAATAACATAACATATCCTAGTTTTAGTAGTCAAGAACGTGACATTAATTTTAAATGGATTAAATAATGAAATTATAAAAATTATGAATTATGCTGTTACAGGACACAATTACGGGATAGGGGAAGCTCTACACCAACGTTTGGGAGGGCTTGGATTCAGCAAGAGTACCGGTTACGATATATGTGATGCCACAGCTAGACAGCGTATTATAGATGCTTGTAAAGATGTTGATGTGTTTGTAAACAACGCACCTGCAGACTTTGGACAGAGTCAACTATTACTGGAGTTATGGCAAGAATGGCGTAATCAGAATAAAACAATTATCAATGTTGGCAGTCGTATTGCTGAGATAGACTTACCAAGCGGATACGCACATTTATTAAACTATCAGATGCACAAACGTACACTAAAGACACTCAGCAATACATTAACTGAACTCGACACACCGTGTAAAATAAAGTATCGTTGGTTTGCTTATGTGGGTACACCTAAAATATTAGCCAAGTATCCAGCATTTACATCAGATGACTATATAAGTATTAGTGAAGCAGTGGATATTATTTTATCATGAAATACTTTGAAAAACTAGATATGCTAGTACCAGACTTACCAGTTAATGATATAAATTTTCATTACAATCAGATCTGTCTAAATACTGTAGCAGGATCAGACGACCCAACACTAGGCACAGGCAGTTTATTTTATGATTGGGATAAGTCAACTAAAGTTAATGGCAAACTTAACGTACCACTGCGAGATAATCCACTTAACGAATCAGACTTTACTGAGTTGTGTAGTCAGTTTAAAAATACAGTCTGGGAAAAAGTATATCGTGAACTAGAGTCACGTTATCATATCGGGCGTGTTAGACTTATGTGTAGCAAGCCAAAAACTTGTTTAAGTTGGCATTGTGACACAAGCAAACGTATACATCTTCCTATTTGCACACAGCCTGGTTGTATGATGGTAATAAAAGATGAAGTATTACATTTAGAACAAGGACAGTGGTATATGACCAACACTTTACTAGACCACACAGCATTTAATGCCAGTCTGTTAGACAGAATACATTTAGTTGTAGTAGTCTTAGATGAAAATAAAATATGAGAATACAAATTTTCATAATGCAAATAATAGCGTATTTAAGTATTATTCCTATGATAATATATGCATCTTGGTGGCAATGGATTATTGCATTATTAATGTATTTTGTATTAAACGGTCTTGGTATGATAATGACCTATCATAGATTGCTCACACATAGAAGTTATCCTTGCCCTAAATGGCTAGAATATACACTTGCATTTATAACTACATTTAGTTTAACAGGAAGTGCTATTACATGGATAGCAATTCATCGTAAACATCATAAGTTTTCTGACACTGAAAAAGATCCACATAGTCCGGATCATTTAGGGTTTTGGAGAGTACAATTCTTTACAGCATTTGCAGAAGTTGAAGGCCGTTATGCAACAGATTTAATGCGTAATAATTTTTATAAATGGCAACATAAACATTATATGAAAATTGTATATGCTTTGGCTATTGTATTATTAGTAATTGATCCTATGCTATTAGTTTATGTTTACTTGTTTCCTGCAGGGTTAACGCTATTCTTTGGCACACTTGTTCTAAGTTGGGCACACAAAGATTTTAAACCAAGGACTGTATTATGGTTAGCATTAGTTACATTTGGAGATGCATTTCACGATGTACATCATGACTATCCTAACAAATATAGACTACACAAATATGATTTAATAGGTTGGATAATCCAAAATGTCTTCATCCGTGATAAAATTACACCTATGGTCTAAAAGTGTAAATAGTTATACAAAAATATATATTGGAGAATAAAATGTCTACAAACTGGAAAGGCCGACACAATCTACCTGTTATTGCTCAACTTGATTACAGATTTGATATCAAAAGATTGCAACAAGAATTAAAACAATTTGCAGCAGACAAAATATGGGACGGGTTAGGTAGTGACTATGCTCACATGTGCGAAACACATACTAAGCTTCCAAAAATGTTTTTTAAAGAAGAAGAACTAGACAAAGTCGATTGTGTATGTGACTTAGACTGGGAGAAAACTAGCTATCAACAACTGAGTTTAACTGAGTTTGATGAAACTTATGATCTAAGTCAACGCACAGAATTGAGCGGAAGCGCATGGGATAACAGAGTTGCTAAACAAGATCCTAAAGCAGACGAACGTTGGTATCGTAAAGTAAAAAACGATGTGCCAAGTTACTTACGTGAAGTGTTAGATACATTTGTAGGGTCACACAGAACACGTTTTGCTAATCTAGCACCTAATAGTGAAGTAAAGCCTCACATCGATTATGATACATTGTATGGTGTACGTTTACATATTGCACTAGAAACAAATAATAAATGCTTTAATGGCGGATGGGATAAAAGCGGCAATGAAGTAAAACAACACATTCCGGCAGACGGCAGTGTGTGGTTAGTAAATCCAGGAGTTAAACACTATGCAGTAAATGGTGGCAATACAGCCCGTAACCATCTAATTATAAGTTTAGATTCGCAGGACTTGTCGTATGTTTCTGAATAAAAGTTTTATAATAATACATCATGTTATATTCTTTTATGGATGTTGGTTACTGAACTGGTGGTATATACCATTTGTTTTTATATCTGGATTTATATTTGTTAGAATAATTACAGAAGAAATTTTACATAAAGGTATTTCTCATAATTTATATAAAAAGAATAAGATTCTTGATTGGGTATGGGCTTGGTCAGCTGTATTACTTGGACAAGGCAGTTCTTTAGGATGGGCTAATATACACCGGCAACATCATGCATATTCAGATACTATCCGTGATCCTCAAAGTGTATTTCATCAACCTTTTTGGAAAGTATATACTGGTATATTCTATACAAATAAAAAAAATCCTTTAATGGTTAAAGATCTCATGCGATGTAAATCGCATGTATTTACACACAAATATTATAATACATTACACATAATAACCTGTATTACATTATTCATAATTAATCCTTTAATTTTGTTAGTATTTATTTCACCAGGGATTGTATACTCATTCCATTCATTAGGACTCATAAATACTTTAAGTCATTTATATGGAAATAAAGTTAAAAATACACAAGGAAAAAACTTATGGTGGGTAAGTTACTTAGTATGTTTTAATCAAGAACAACATGCTGACCATCATAAGTATCCTACTAGTTCAAGAAATATTATATTTAAGAGGATGTTAAATGAATAAATATTATGAAAAAATTAATTTACCAAAAATTCCATTAGAATTACTCGATTCACTTGACAAAATTATGACATTTAACGATGAGTTTGAAGGTGTGTTTAATGACAAAAACTTTAATCAAACATATTCAAGTTATACTGCACCAAAAAAATTACATAATTATATACAAACTTTATTTGATTTTCCAGTAAAAGTGAGTTACCAAGTAATACATAAAAAATTACCAAAACATAAAGATATAGGAATTATTGGTAAAAAATATAATTATCTTATTGACACGGGCGGCGAAGTATATACTCGATGGTATGAAAATAACACAATGATATTTGAAGTAAAATCAGAGCCGTTTGAATGGCATACATTACAGATTGATGTTGAACATGATATTACTACGCCAATACGTACTCGATTATCAGTTGTTGTTACTCATGCTAAATAAGGAAAATATATGCAAAAACTTTCATTATTTGTAACTGAAATTTTAGAAGATTTTATTGATGAATCATTTAGGTTAGAATTACTTGCTATTTGTAATAAATATTTAAAAGATAAGTTACCAAGCCGCTTAATTAAAAACGACCCTGTTGTTGCTGTTACTACATATAATAGTGATTTGTCTATATATAAAAAGATGATGTCTGAAGAAGTAATTCAATACTTATATAACGAATTAAAATTTAAATATGCTAAGGAATTATTTAAAGGAAGAAATCAAGTAATTAAAAGTTCAACAACATTTTTAAATAAAACAATAGACAATAATGATTATTTTGATCCAAAATTATTTCATGTTTTCTTTTCAGATATGCAAAAAGGTAAATCGCTAGCAAGACATCTTCATACTGGAAATCCGTTATCGGGTATTATATATTTAGATTGTGCAGATGATGTACCTCCATTAACAATGTACGAGCCAAGGCCTTGGGCACATATATTAGAGCATTATAATGGATTGCCAACTAAGATAGACATTAAAGCAGAAAATGGAAAATTATTAATGTGGGATAGTTTTGGACTTATGCATAGTGTTAATGAAATGAAATCAAATGGTTGTCGAAAAACATTAGTATTTGGATTATAACAATGAACAATTTATACTACGAACTAAATTATTTAAAATTAAGTCAAAAAGAAATAGATGAATTATTTAATTTTAGTAAACAAGTTAGACCGCAACGAAAGCCGCATACTCATAAAGACGGGTGGTATAATAATCAAGGTAAGTTTGTAACTTCGTTTGATGATTTTCAATTTTTTATTTTAGACAATAGTCATATAGAACAAGCACCCTTTGCTTTAAAAAAAATAAAATATTTTTTAAACAAACAAGAGTGGACTTGCGCCTTAATTTGGATTGCATGGATTGATGGTAAACTAGATTGGCATCAAGATATTAGAAATGTTTCATTTTCAATTCCGTTAGTTGATATACAAGAACCAATATATTGGATAGATAAAGATTTAAAGACAATTCTTGGACAATATTCGTATAAAAAAGGTGTTCCGGTAATAATGAATACTTCAATACATCATGGAAATTTAGATAATAAATTTCCACGTACAATGTGTCAACTTAGTTTTAGTGAGTCATTTGAAGAAGTTAAAGATTGGTTTATAATATAAGATGAATAATATAGAATTAATTGTGTGCTATAAAGAAGATAGTCCTCAAAGAAAAAAAAACAAAAATAAATTTATAAAATATTGGAGAGATTGGAAAGTCACATTGATAGAAGATTATAATGAAAGAGCACCGGCGTTTAATACAGCAGCACGTAATTCTACAAGTGAATATATAGCGTTAGCTGACATAGATGCAATTATTCCATATAATCAAATGATTCCGTCTGGTGATATTGTTTATCCGTACTCGTATATAGTTGATATAGATAAAGACGGCAACGAAGAAATGCATTGGGGAAGATATTGGCGGTATGGGTTAATGGTTATATTTAATAGGAAAAAATTTTTAGAATTTGGTGGCGAAAACGAACAGCTAAAAGGATATGGCTGGGACGATTTTGAAAGATATTTTAGAGCAAGAAATTTTGGATTAAAACAAAAACAAATTGAAGGACCTGCTTATCATATGAAACATAATAGTCAATATAATAAACAACATGAACAAAATGCAAATAGTATTAATAATTGGAAAATAATGAACGAACAACGTATGAAATTTGAACTAGGAGGTTTATATGAACAAGTATGCAATTAGATTACTACAAGGATTTTTTTTATTAGCAAGTATTAGCGGTATAGTCTATTATGGAGTACAATGGTTAATTATAAGTTTTTTAATTTATGTACTACTTGAAACGTTTGTTGGTAATGCAACATTACACCGATACTATGGACACAGAAGTTTTGAAATGGCAGTATGGAAAGAAAATATACTTCGGTGGCTTGCACATCATATTGGAGTTGGAAGTGTATTAGGATGGTCGGGTCATCATCGATGGCATCACAAATATAGCGATACAGAAAAAGATTTACATTCTCCAACTAAGCAAGGTATTATGCATATTTTATTTGGTGTTTGGAGCGCAAATATTCCACGTAAAATGATTAAAGATTTACTTAAAGATAAAAAACTATTATGGTGGCATAAAAATTATTTTAAGTATCATTTAGTAATAATATTATTGCTTATTATAATATCACCATGGATACTGGTATTTGTATATGCACTTCCTAATTTGTTTTGTTTGTTAAGCGGGTATATAATTGCAATATTACCTCATCGTACTGGAGAAGTTAGGAATGATTTGCTAACAGAAATAGTTACGTTTGGCGAAGGTGCCCATCAATATCATCATGACAATCCTAAAGAGTATCGGTTCAGTAAATTTGATATAACAGCATTTGTAATAGAAAAGTTTTTAAAAATATGATAACATATCAAACACTTGAAATTAATAATAATGATTTGGATGTATTTAGAAATTATATTCAACAAAATGAAACAAATGCTGAATATAAGTATTGGTTTAGTGATAAAAAATTTAAAAATTCTAATGTATGTAATATTGAAGCAGCATTTTTAGATGATAAAATAATTAGTATAAGTGCTTGTACATATTATGACAGTGAAACACTTAGAATTGCACAATTTCATTATACTCTGCCAAAATATCGAAAGCATAGAAATTTTATGATTGACAATAATGGATTTATAAAAAGACACATTGATACAGCTAGAATAAATAGTTTACCAAAGTTAATAGTAGCAATTCATTCATTTAATCATAAAACAAGTCAAATGTTAAATGTATGGTTAAATAGAAGACATAAAATAAAATGGTTTAAGGAATTTGATTACATAGGAATACGCAACATACGATATACAAAACAGCATTGTTTTGTATATCAATATTAACAATAATTTTAATTAATTTAAATTAACCCATGCACTTCCGTTATATCCTTGAAATTTAGTACCTGTTGTATTAAATATTATCATTCCTGCTACCGGAGTTGTAATATCGGCATCTCTTGCAGCATTGTCAGCGTATACACCAGGTTTAATAGGTCCACGAACATCTAGTTTTGCAATAGGATCGAGCGTTCCAACACCAAATAATCCGTTAACGTCTAAACAAAAGTTGTGACTTACTGGAAATGCATTAGTACCGTCGTCGATTGCTAGTATTAATATTTCTTTAGCGCCAGTTATTGCTGCACTCGTTTGCGAACCGTTAGTATCATGTCTATTAAATAAAATTTTTCCATAAGTTAAATTAGTCGAACTAATATCACTAAGTGAGTTACGGACAAACGTTAAGTCAACATGGTCGTCATTTAATCCTTCTATATTTATTTTATTATTTGTTGTATTAAAGTTTGATGTGTTAATGGAGTTATTAATACCATCAACTATTAATGTACTGTCATCGCCAAACACACTACCAGTTAAATCGCCATCTAGAGTATTAGTTAAT
>CERI01080423.1_pt1 | contig 21678 bp, 7 predicted proteins | sample 350261 | NCBI WGS metagenome assembly CERI01 (sample SAMEA2620979, study PRJEB7988) | marine metagenome | isolation source: saline water (ENVO:00002010), including
AGGGCGAGGTTGCTGCTGGCGAGGGCGTGGTTGCTGCTGGCGTGGCTGCTGCTGGTGTGGTTGCTGCTGGCGTGGTTGCTGCTGCTGGCGTGACATCTGGTGATATTGTTGCAGGGACTTGATTTAAATTATTGTTAATAGTTTGCTGTTCTTCAGCAATAATTTCTTCAGAAACTAAAATAGGCGATTCCAAAACAGATGAAGGATATGGTTGTTGAAGATTAATGTCATCTTCAATAGATTGTTCAACAAAAGCTGCTTTTGGAGTGTCAGTGAGAGGTATAAGTGAATAATATGCGTTCGAATTTAATACAGAAAGCTCAAAACTGTTATTGACAAAATTATTTTCAGGGTTAAATTTAGTAAATTGAGTTTCATCATTAGATAATCCATACCCAGCATAGAGATGACGATTATCAAATGGATTATGAACAATCCAATTTTGTACATTAGATGATTCAAAACAATTGTCAATTCCTTTGAGTTCACATACAGCTTTAGTTTCATTCTGTTCATTACTTGTGAACGTTATAGAACCAGATATTCGTATTTTTTTCCCATCTTCGTTCAAACACTCAGTTGAACAATTAATGTAAGGTACATAATCATCTGGAGGGAAAGGAATGGGTGTAATACATTGTTGTATGTGTTCAGAGATTTGATAAAGATACTGCGACTTCTCAGCAGTATCGTAATGAATATGAACGGTTTCTTCATCAACTAATTCTTGTTTATTCAATTTGAAATACATATCTTTTGAATTACATTCGTTATCTAAAGTTTTGAAACATTCACCCATATATTCGTCATTAGGTTCATATTCACAACTTGGTTTCAATAAACGATGTTCTTTTTTAATATAATATAAGTTATTCGAATTGTTTTCAATGCCTTGTTGATTTTTTATACCATATTGTTTATAATAACACAAAGAAGTTTCTGGAATATTTGAACAAACTTGATTTGCTGTTTTCATATCAAGGAAGTGTGGTTCTTCGATGTGATTGGAACTATACATACATTGAAAGTCGGCTGATAAAGATTTTTCTAATGGAACCTTTTGTAATATACTATTTTCGTCAAACTTAAAAACGTATTTATCAAGACATAAATCATTTGATGGCTGAATAATACAAGAGTCAGTATTAAGTCTTTCGGGAACACAACCAGTTCGTCCTCTCGTTTCTATGAATTTGTTTTGGGTTGAATCAAACTTGTAACATAAATCATTAACATTTTCACAATATCCCTTACAATTATCATATTTACATTTAGGTTCGTTATCATGTTCTAAACCATTACCAATTACATCAAATTCAACGGTTCCATTGTTAATATAAGAAGTATCATCTGAACGAATGCAATTGACTGCGGGACATTGCAAATTTTGAAAATATTGATCATCACTAATACATTTATTATTGTGGAAAGTTCCTTGTTTTTTCAGAGATTTAATATACATCTGGTCATTTATAAACTGAGTCTCTGTTAAATTTGGTTTATAAAAAATTGTATTTTCACAATTGGTCTGCAATATATTATTCGCAACTGAGGTCATTTCTGTGAATAATTCTGTGCGATTCCGAAATATACGAATGAATGCAATTGTTAAAACAAAAATCGTTAAATATAATAATAAGTTTGTCATGATATAATTAATATAATAAAGAAAATATCATGATGGAAAAACAATACGTGAATAAATGTGGTTGAATACGTCGTGTATATATAATTAAAAATAAAAGGTATACATAAATATAAATGAATACTATTACTTTGCGACATTCTAAAATACAAACAAATATGAAACAAATGAACTTTAATAATAGCCATTCAAACCTTTTCAAGTCTAAACTAAAGGTGTTAAATGAACAAAAAACAAAGAATATCAAAAAGACAACAAAAGTTATGCTAAATATATCAAAAGGAGATATTGAGTTTATAAAAGATTTTCATGAAGAAATGAAGAAATGTTGCAAAGATTTTTTCGAAGATTTAGATGAAAACGATGTATCAATAGTGACTACGTTAGATATAGAACATGATGATGATGATGATGATGATTTTTTCTCAAACTAAAGTATTTCCATAAATTCATAAATAATTGATACTAATCATCAAACAATATTACTGACGTCATTTCTTTAGGTTTTTCATTTCATTTATCAATATACAAGTTATTTGACAAATGAATTAAAATAATGAGTTAAAAATATCAACAAGCTCATCTAAATTTATTATAATAGTCACTATAAGTTAATTTGTATCTATACCGTATGATCGTAACTTTGTGTTAATTGAATAGTATTTGAGAGTTCGTTCAAGGTGCTTATATCAACAACACCATCAAATAACTTAACAGATTGGAAATACATTTCAGCTTGTTGGCGGTCCGTACGTAGATTGAAATATCTTGTATCATTAAAGTTAAGTGATTGTAATGTGTCATCTGCTAAAGGAATAGTTGTACATAATTTATTGTCAATATACAAAGCGATTGTACCTGGTTGAGCTGCTAAGTCGGTACCTTCAATTTGGTTCATATTACAAACACCGACGACAACATGTTCATAAGCAAAATCCTGTTCTATATTTATGGTCGAACCGTCGTGATATGTTTCACCTGGATATTGAGGTTTAAAATCCATACGTGTGTTCGTATGTGAAACAGGATCTACCGAAAGTCTGATTGGTGCATTGGGATTGAGTCCTAAATTTGGTTCGACTCCTAAGATAGCTCTAAAATCTAACTTGAAGATGTCACATGCGTCTGCAGTACCTGGTACTTCACCAAAAGATGACCACCATTGTAATGTTCCATATTGATTAATAAATGGATACGGTGCGTAATAGCGTATCATCCATGTAAAGTTTTGAGTTGGAAGCAATGGTCCAATTGGTGATACCAAAGAACATTTTCTGACAGGATTCAACCATCTAGTACCATTAATATTTACGAATTGGTAGCCGTATGTTGTATTTTCTTGGAACAAAGTATATGCAGAGTTTCCTGTTACTTGCTCGTCTAGTGTATCAGTGGTGAAATCATAATGAGCTTTTAACGTAACTAACCGAGGTTCAAGAGAATCAACACTACCTAAATCAGTAACTTTACGTACTCTAAAGGCATCGTAGCTGGTATTTAGTGGTAATCCAATAGCAGTATATGAAGTATCAAGAGGAGATATATTATCAACATACACTGAACCATCTAATAAAATGATATATTTTTCAATGTTACTGTCACCATTATCTTCATGAGACCATGTAATTTCTTTAGATGTGTCAGAAAGTGTAGATACCTGAATGATAGGTGGTGAAGGTGGTATGAGTGTTTTTACAGTGGCTAATTCGGAACCAGTTTGTGTGATGAATACACTAACATAACGTAAACTGGTAAAGCTTACAAAATCTCCTTCTAAATTTTGTAAATCGTTTGCGACACCAATATTGTTGAGATTCAATTGCGTGACTTCCATAAAATAAGTTCTAGGTTTTATTATACTAGAGTAATTACCCCAAGTTCCGCTACTTGCCGAAGGACTCATAACATGCAATTGTCCTGTAGAAGGTGTATATATACCTGTGAAATAAAATTCAGTTTTAAGTAAATAAGAGTCAGAAGGTAAAGATGAAAGGAAACTATTTAAATACTCGAGTTCAACCGGGTCTGTTTGCGATAAATTTTCTGAAGCCCACAAATTTGCAATATCATCCGCTGTCCAAATACGTCCTGTCCAATTTGCTGCGGTTTCAGTATATCGTGAATCTGTCACTTTGTAAGATTGGCAGAAAGCATGGTCTCCCATACCATACCAAGCTCCATCAATATTTATTTTTAATAATCTGTAAAATATATTGATACCTAGAACAGATTTTCCTTCCAATAAACTATTTAAAACAGTATTTTCTCTCATCTCACTGCTAGACGAAGAAGTTAAACTTGAATTAAACCCAAACTGTGATGCTATATTATTACCGATAAATGTTATTTTATGCTCATTATCTTTTACTAGATGAGTTAATACCGAATTTTCAAAGCCATATACTTCTTGAATGGTCCATCCTTGTTCGAGATACGATGTGTAGGGAGATACTCCTGTAGAATCTAATATAAATTCAGAAAATGTAGTCTTACTATTCATTCCTCTACCACCTAATCCATAATACCATACTTCACCATTTTCTAAGAGCGCAACCACACCATCTGATAATAAGCTGATTTGCTTAATTTGTTTTGAAGGATCATTAATATATGTTTGATTATGGTTATTTAGCTGGTCATTATATAATGGTACAGTACTTTGTGCGATACTATTTGTAAGACCTAAACGATTCCACGATGAAGATGTATAATCGTTCTTTCCAACACTATAGTATGTACCGTCTAATGTTTTTACAATCGCCCAGTACTCATTTGGAGCACTATAGATTTCTGATACATTTTCACCGAAGAAAGTAGTTTTTTCAAATGTACTTGTATTTGCTAAATTTCCAAAATAATCACTCCTTGTGCCTGAATAATATACATTTCGTGTAATATTCATTACACCACTTGAATCAACGTTTCCTACATTTGTAACTTTACGCACAACAATTGTGTAATCAGTATTTCCATTCAAGCCTGTAATCGTATATGATGTTGTGTTGGATGATAGACTGGATTCAACAACATTACCATCTACTAGTACTGCATAGTTTAGAAGTTTAGCATCATTATTTGATGAATGTGTCCAATAAATATTAATTGAATCTAGGGTTACATCACCTTTATTGACTGTAACTGGAGTTGCTAATACTTTCGGTTTTTCTCCAATTACACTTGCTACACCGGTTGTTATATTATCAGTGACGGGTGCAGTATCGCCAAACACATCGCCAGTTGTGAAAATAATCTCGTTCGTTAATTTGTTTGAAACTTCGGTAGTGGTTATTGAAAGGTTGGATGTGATATATACTGATGCATTAACGATTGCGCTTCCAGATGTTACTGAACTAATTACAACATTATCCGCAGAAATATTTAAAGAGGCTGCTAATGTATTGGTAAATTGATTTTCAAATTCTCTTTGTTGATACTCTGTCATAGTATTCCATTCTATGTTAAATGTTGTGGTACTACTTACAGTGTTAATATCATATGTTCTAGAAGCTGGTGTAACAGCTTCTTCTTGTGTGACAATTAAGAAACTATTTAGATTGACGTCGAATGAGATTATATTTGCAGGAATTTCGTTATTGGCGAATAACCAAGTGTGAAGACGAGTATTTCCTCCGTAAATTCCGTAAGAAGTTCCGTTTTTGAAATCCATATAATCATAAGCATCAGCATCTAGGAATGCAGATGTAATTTCTACCCAATTAATTTCTGACATAGTTGCACTTGAACTCAATTGGTATCCTTTAGAAAGTGATTTCACATATACTTGGAGCATGGTAGAGTTAGATGTACTATTATCGTATCGTGCCCAATACGATGAATTTACAAACACGAGGTCATCAAATCCAGTGCCCAGCGTTCCAGCAGCCGCCATTACCGCTTGCAAACGAACAAATTGTTCTGAAGCAAGCATCGTTGTTCGAGTTGCTGGATATCCAAGCGTTGAGAAATAAGTGGAACCAGAGTTATGACCGTCTATATGATTGTTCAGCAATAAGTATTGTGCTGTTCTTCTCAATTTATTATTATAAGTTTCGTTTGTCAAATGGGGACCGAAATTCGCTAAATGCCATTCTTTGTTGCCATTCGTATCTTCAAATAAAATTATAGAAGACCAACGTAAATTAATGAATTTAGTTGGAAGGAAACCTAGATTCAATAGTTCTTTCAAATGTTGTACGACCCAATATAAATAAAGTGGTTCGTGATTATCGTACGACAGTAAGCTTCCACTACTATTCGGTGTGTTTTGCCATGTTGCAGATGTATTAGATGCTTTCAAAATACCAAAATATTGGTTATCGTAATAATTATTTGTAATTGGAACACCTGTATTATATAATAGGACTTGTGCTACGGCTGTATTAATAGCAAAAATGCGAATATTATTTCCATTTGAAGTATCATCTTTACTGTATTGTGTATATTGGTCGGAAAACGCTGTATAGGGAGCAGTAGCGCCCAACCGTTTCATAAAGACCAATCCCACCCATCCAAGGTTTATAACAATATGTAGTTCCCATGTGCTATCTAAACCTGTTACAGACACGTTTGTTGATGGCGAATAATAAATTTGTGACGTTACGTTACCACTAGTGTACAAACCAATGTAATGAAGTGTTCTATCATCGTATTCAATTAAAAATGTAGTATCTCCTAGTGAATGTAGTTTATTTATAGTTTTACCAGGATATAATGACGTAAGACGATTATTCAAATCAACAGCTTCTATGAATAAGTTTGGGGTAAAATATGGATTTTCTGTGGCGGTTGAATCAACTAAGAACTGATAATCACCAAGTGTTAGAACACTTGGTAATATATACATTTTATTATCAGTATCAAAGGAGATTGAAATATCTCTCAATTGTATTGCTTGACGAAGAGTACCAGTTACATTTGTGAGAGGATGTGGTGTGTAAAGAACAACTTCTGAAGGTTGTACTGACGCTAAATCACCTCTTGTATTTTTATATGTGCCATCCCACCACATTATACTATCAAAACTAAGATATCTAAATGAGTGAATATCATTTACAGTGGTAAAATAAGCTCTTTTACTGTATTTGAAATTTTTGATTTCTGAACTACTTGAAGAGAAAGTTCCGAACTTGAAACCATATGCAGTAGATGAGAAATGTGTCCATAAGTCTGGATAAGTTGATTTTGAAAACTCATAAACAATAGTATCATTTTTGTAAAAGAATGCACGCTTGTCGTCACAATATATGGCGAATTTCTGATAAGTTTCTGCAAAAGAATCATATTGTTCGGAATGTGTTTGCCCATTGTAATAGGTATTTGTTACGTTATGAATTCCCCAATGATATCTGCTAGGAGTATTAATACCTGTTCCCCATACAAGATTGTTTCCATTCAATGGTGATTCAGAGATTTGTGCGTCACTTGTTGTAATGTATATGCCTACAGAATCACTTAACGATTTTAATTCACATTCTATATAAACAGGTAAATCTACAACTTCTTTTGATAATGTATGTGTTATACCATTCGTTACCAATACCGAATTTGATAATGAAAGAACAGCTGAATCTGTAGTTGAATATTCAAAGTCATCTGTTGTTATATCAACTCCTGTTGCATTAATCGCATTTGTTGTAATTGTTACTGTATTACTTATCATATCAGATATATTGAAATTAACATGTTTTTTCAATAATCTAAACTGATAGGATTGACCAAAATCTTTGGCATAATAGGTTACTTTTGTAAAGTTTGTATATACTAAATCAAGTTCTGAGACTGAGTTCCATTCAGAAATTTCTGCATTAAATAATTGAAGTTCGATTGATTTAACTGGAAAGAATGAACTTGAGATTACGAATTCAAGGTTAATTAACAACTGTTCTGTAGATACGTGAATAAGTGTTGGGTTTTCCATAATTATAATTTCGTGTTTAGGAGATAAGTCGAATGTTGCATAATATGCGGAGGATGTTCCAAGATTTTCTTGTGTTCCCAATAGAATACCATTGTAAAAAGTTTCTATTCCGGGAGACAAATCCTGCCTAGTGTATGCAATTTGCACTTTTGAAATCAGAAGTGAACGGTCAAATATCAATTTGAAAAGAGTCGAACCTATTGGTGCGTACGATGTTGAAGAATACCTATTGTAGTAATCGAAATGGGTTCCTGTATTGTCATCAGAAAGACTATTGGGATCATTACCGCTCCAGGTGCCGGTATTATATTTCCTTTGTGTGTTTATATTTACGAAACCAATATTGATTGAAGCACCATTCATATCATAAACTCTGATTTCAGGCAGTGATATAACCACACTGTTACTTTGATTTGCATATATTTTATACGTAAATGTATTATAATGAGTATTAAAATATATATCTTGAATCCAAGGGTTTTCGGAAGATGTTCTAGTGGACGTCCCTTCATTAGTTTCTGAACTGACTAATATATCATTAACATACACGTTATACCCAGGAGTAGTTGCACAACTGTAATTGTATAGTTTAATTCTTACTGGTTCAGGAGCATTAGTTGAAAGTTGTAAATAGAACAGAGACTCGTCTGCAATAGCAGATACATATTCCAATCGTGAAGCAGCTGTTGCGCCTAGTTTGTCATCGTTTGTCATATTGGATAGAATATCAACACTTGAAGTTTCTTTAATTGTAGTAAATGTGTATGGTATTATATTATTTTGAGCATCGTAAAGTTCAATCTCATTGATGGTGACGTTTCCTGATACAGATGGGTCATTGATTTCAAATCGAATTATAGTTTGATAAAAGTTATCAAAATATAATCTCCCTAAAGAATCAATACCTATTTCAAAGACATTATTTTGATGAACTATTGGATAATTTGTACCGTCAGTAGGTAATGCGTTAATTTTAGCCCATGTAGATACAGTAAAATTTGGTGATACTGTTGCAGATGGAAACGTTAATGAACTCGTTGTAGTATCTAATTTATACGCCAAAGTATTTACTGCAGCGTTCGTGCTGTATGATATGGTATTAAAAGTTGGATTAGTGTAATTTCCTTTATTTTTTACAACAATATCATCGGTGCTTAATGATAATTGTAATGGGGGAATATTTTCGTTTGTCGATGTTAATGATATACCATTTAATGACAAAGATATAGATGTAGGAGAAAATACTATTTTTCTGTTATTATTCGCAGAGAAATTGGTAATGTATTCATCTCTAGTCACGATAACGTCATCAATATAATAAATAATATCTTGATTACTATTTACTGTGTTCGTTTCTTGTAACGTAATTGGATGTGAATTGACGGTATTTGTTTGGTAAAAAGTGTATATTCCATTCAGATGGAACGAATGTAAAACAGAATCATCGTTAATTTGTATAGCGTCGTTATTTACGATAACATCATAGTTGAAAACATATCCTTCTGTATCAAATCCCAATTCAACTGTTTTGGTTAGAGAATTCACTAAAAGTTCTATAATGGTTATGTCCATTTTAGTATTATAAATTCTGAGCTCATCGATTTCAACATTAGTTGAATTCATATATAAATCTTTTGAAACTCCTACATAAGTTTGTTCGACTTCTCCTGTTGATGAAACGATTTGTACAGCATCTATAAATACCGAAAACTTATTCGCCTCATAGCTTATAAAAACATTTGTCCATTTACTTGATGGGATATTAATATCAAATACAGTACTAGACGGTGAATGATTGATTACGATAGTATTCTGTGTGACGGTAATGAATGCTGATTTTGAATAATTGTCATAAATGACCACAGAATCGTTCCAATTTGCTTTCTTCATGAAAAAGGTAATTGTGTAAGATGAATTGGATAAAAATATATTATAATCTGGATTAGGTATTAAGAGGTTGGATACATTGGATAAACTCAAAACATTTTCATTAATCGAACCGTTTGATGCGACGATAGGGGAAACATTAGTATCAACTAATTCAATAAGAATATGATTGTTGTTTCCACTTGTATCATAACCAACATATTGGGTACTGAGTGTATCTTCGGCTACTTTTTCAGAGAATGTGGTTAGAATATGTGCCGATGTAACAGTTTCTGAACCTAAATCATAAAATGCGTTTTGATACCCTACATATACAGATGCAAAGGGTGATTCGACAAATACTGTATTCGCATTTTGATTTGAACTTAAATCAACAGAATATACATAAAGAAAATATTCTTTATTATATTCTAATTCAGTTGCTGCATCCCATCCAGTTCCGTTCCATTTCCTAAAATGGGTTATATTACCATCTAAGGAAACATAATCGGATGTATTAGGTACATTTAATTGACTTATAATTGCATCACCAGCGTTAATAATGTCATCAATTGTAACTGTTTGTGTGTTAGAATCAAATAAGACAGCATATGTTGAAAAGCTTGACGTCAAATCTTTAGATTTTATGTTCAATACATTTACAAAAGATTCACCTACTGTGTGTGTAATTAAAACATCTCCATTAGAAACTTCAGGAGCATCTACTTCTCCGTTTAATATTTGATTAATATTACCATTTACTGCAAAAGCATTTACAGTTGGTGCAATTGTATTTGTTCGCCCGGGTATATTATTGTCAGTAATTGTGGCTGTTAAAGTCCATATAGTTTCAACAGGATTTAATGAATCAATTGTAAAAATAGAATTAATAGCTAAAGTATTTGCACTTACATTTAATGTAGTATGGGAACCATCGGTGGCAGTAAATGTCAATGACCAATAATTATCATATGACAAGTTATAAAAATCATAAAAATCATCTGAAATAGAGGTTAATTTAAAATAAACTGCTGATGACGTCACATTATTTATTTCATATGTGATAGATGGTAATGATCTCAATACGTACATAGTATTAAAATCGATTGCGTTTGTAAGAGTGCCGTTGAAATTTACTATATATTGAAAAGGATTTGTTGGATACTGTTCTGTTACAACGAATTGGAATGTGTATTCAACACTCGAATATATATTGGTATTTTCGTCAGTAACAGAAATTGTTTTGTTTTCTATAAATGTCATTTGTTGTCCATTTGTTGTGATTAACACATTGGATGGTGAGACTAAACGAGGACTGTGAAATTTGAGTTCAATGGTATCGCCTGTTTCGCAATAAGCGTTAGGTGTATTTTTAGTTCCATCTGTATTCAATATTGATACTGTCGTTGGATATTCAAGAGAACCTGGTAAAAAACTAGGGTCTAATACTTCATTTAAATAAACATTAACTTCTTTAACATACATATGAGTTATATCAAAAAAAGATTCCCATTCCGGAAGCAATGTGGTATAACTTGTTCCTAAAAACACGTAAGGTGTTGGAATATTGGTAGTGACATCACTAGAAGCAATGAGATTTACCAATTGGTTATTTGAATCCAGTTGTTCATCTGAACGTTTTCGGTATAGCCTTATTCTTTGGTCAGTACCTAATGCTAAATGATTTACGGCTAAAGTGTAAATATATTCAACTCCTGGTTCAGTAGCGGATATTCCTAATGAATAAGGTGTTTCAGATATAAAATTACTACCTTGGATAAAACCAAATGTTACACGTCCAGCTGTGTTTTTATAAACACAAAAACAATCATTATGACCATTTTTCAAGTGTTTTCCGATTGTTAAATACACAAGAGGTTTTGTAGAATCTGATGTTATATTTTCAGTAATTGTAAAGTTTATTGAATACGAACCATACGTTTGTAAAATATCAGTCAAATCAGCATAACATAATTGAGAATAACTATCTATATTTAGGAATTGATTTTGATTCAAGTCAAGCTCATTCAGTAGTTCATCTGTATTAATTTTTTTGAATTGAATGCTTGAATTTGAGGTTGAAACTCCTGGATTACTGTTCGTAAACGTGAATGTAAATCTATTCGAATCAGTCATTTTTTAATTTATTATAGATAGAAAAAGAAAAAGATTAATTTTTATATTAAGATTTGTAATAATGATTTAATATTAATGTTTCTACACATATGATGCCATAGTTTCCTCTGTGAATACTATCTTTGTTTTACTTACAGATGTTTGATCTACAGATATAAATATTTCATCTTCAATATATCTTATATTTGTTGCATTAAATGCATTGTAGTCATTATCTAGTTGTGTGTTTTCCTCGGTTGTTAAAGTATAGTTAACGTTACCATATTTAATGTATGCATATGTAAGTTTAAATAGTGGTTTCAACCATCTTAAATTAGAATTATCAATAATGTCATCAAATCGTGTGAATACATTATCAATAGTGTCCCATCCTACTGAACCATTATCGAAAGTCGTATCAACTATTGTAGGGTCGTTATACTCATTTTTCCAATCAGATATGGCTATCTTCGGATATAGTTTATAATCATTGGTAATCGGTTGAACTAAGGTATAAGTTGTTACATTATCGTTCTCATACGAATCTGTATTCAACTGATAATACGAATTTAATCTTGTAGAAGACGATGCTGGAGCTAAATAATCAAAAGGATTTGCAGAGTTTAAATAGAATATGTCATAAGTTGGAACGTAACAAACTGATAAATATTCAATGGTTGTATTTAATCCATCTTGTAAAGATACATTTTTATTTTCGTTAATATATTCTTTTGAGAAAACATTTTCTACGGATCTGTAATCGCTCATGAATTTTCGTTTGAATATATCCGTTTTTTTTTCGTATGATTTTAAAAAAGTTGAATACTCAATGTTACTATTGAAAGAACCAGTTAAAATAACATTTTCACTAAGGAACTGATTTCCTACTTTTGATATGTTAATTCTACTTATTGAGTTCACAGAATCACCTTCATATACTTTACATGATTCTACATTTGTATTGAATCCTGAACCATTATCATTTATTGGAATTAATTTGGTGTTAATATAGTCATATATTTTATATGCTAATGAACCTTCTCTATAGTTTTCTGAAAATGTGTATTCACCTTTCATTATTGTTCCGGCATTATTGTATGATATATCTAAACGTGTAAAATCACCAAATGGTTTTGCTGTTGTTGAACTAACTGCATTAATAGCTTCTCTAGCTACATCTTGTAAAGAACCCAACTGACTTCCATCAGCAAATTTCAATCCTTTTTCTGGTTTAAGTGATGCTCCTGCGATATTTAATGAACCTCCTTCAACAGACATAGATGTTTCTGTACCCAAATAGATAGTCGATGCAGCAGCATATAATGATTTAAATGGAAAGTCAATAGAACCCAAATCATACATATTAGCAACTGTTGGTATAAAGTGACCGGTGATAGCAATATTACTTAACCCTGGTGTTGATTCATCTTCACATTTAATGCTTGATACTGTTAAATCATTTGAAATAATAGCATTACTAAATGTAGCTGTTTCGAGAACTGTTAAATTTGAAGTAGTCACTGATACTGAACTTACATTTGGTTCACTTCCACCACTTTGTAAATCCATATCATTTGACAGAGTTGATAATGCAAGTTGGTCTAATCCATATAAATTAGATGCATGTCCATTCCATTCATGAGAACCAGTGTCATCAAATATCATTGAATTCACTGTCAATGTATTTGATATCGTAACATTACTGAATGATGCTGTTTCAAGAACCGTTAAATTTGAAGTAGTCACTGATACTGAATTCACATTTGGATCACTTCCACCGCTTTGTAAATTCATATCGTTAGAAAATGCTGATAAAGGTAAATCATTTGATAGAGCTGATAGTGCAAGATTATCTAATGCATATAAATTTGATGCATGTCCATCCCATTCGTGATTCGCTAAGTCTTCGAATACCATTGATTGAATAGCTAGACCTCCTATAATTTCAATTGAATTTACTACTAAATTAGAAGAAATTGTAACATCTCCACCAATTAATACATTACTACCAAAGTTAGCCAGATTATGTACAGTTAAATTCGATGTTTCTATTGAATCAGAGTTTATATTTGGGTCACCACCTTGAAGATTTAAATCGTTAGACAAAGCCGATAATGCAAGTTGGTCTAATCCATATAAGTTTGATGCATGTCCATTCCATTCGTAGTCATTCGCATCTTCAAATACTAAAGATGTAATTGAAATTCCGTTTGTGACATCGATTGAGCTTACTATTAATTGATTTGATACGGTTAGATTACTGAATAATGCTGTTTCATGAACCGTTAAATTTGAAGTAGTAATTGATGTTGAGTTTATATTTGGGTCTAAAGAATCTCCACTCACACCCATGTCATTAGAAAATGCTGATAATCCGACAGCTGCTAAACCACTTAAGTTAGCAGCTGTACCATCCCAAGTATAACTAACAGTGTCATTATCAAACGCGAGTGTTTTCACGGTAGTGGTTCCATCGGTGTATAAAATGTTTGTCCCATCTATAGACCATACAGAACCACCTCCACCACTAGTTGGGAATAACTCATTCGTTGTACCTCCGTAAGTTTGAATTGGAAAGTTTGTATCTTCTTCAAACGAACCTTTACCGAATATTGCTACAAGTTGGCCATAGCTATTAGTTTTATCATATTTAATTAATTCAAGATTGCTATCTGCACTCAATTGAAACATAAATCCGTGAGTGCTATTAGCAATGTTTAGATTTGGTGTATAAAGCTGTCCTTCTAAATTTAAATCATTTAATACATTAACCTTTGATTTTAAAAGAATTTCATTACTTGATACGAGTTCTAATGTAGTTAAAGAATTTTGTGTAGTAATTACATTTTTATTTGCTTCTTTAGAGAACATTAAATCGTCTAAATATATCGTACGATTTGTATCACTTGGTAATAACTCTATGGCACTATTTGATGTGGATATTTGCATATTACAAGTGGTGTCAGATACAGATAATGTAAGACTATTTTCTGTATCATCTACGAAAAATTTTATATCACCACTAGCGCCTAAAGTTAATGATTGATCAGTATATGGGGTAGATGAATCAGATAATGCATAAATTCCTGTGCTAACAACTGTAGGGACTATCATAAAACCTTCTTCTTGTGTATAGTCTATTGAAATAGAATCTAACAAAGGCATTTTTTAATTGAAAAAATATATTATAATGTGTTCGTGCATTTAATCACCAAAAAATGGTTTGGAACTTTTTTAAATATATGTATATGTAATATTATTATGAGTAAACTTATGAGAAAAATGTCAAATCCGCTTCATAATACTGACCATCTGTCAAGTATATCATCAACCTTAAAGCAAGCTTCTTTCACAACAAGATTGCAATTTATCTTGAAAATATTATTTTATTTGTCTATCGTCTTTGTTAGTATTATTATTTACATGGTATTATTTCATAAATCTAGAGTACGATGGTTTGCACCAAGTATTATGATTGATATTAATAAATACAATTTGGAATTCTCAACAAAAGTAACTAGTTTAATTCTTAATTATAATAAACTTTTAGAAAATCAATTCCCCTGGACATCCAGATTAAAATATGATATTTATGTTAATATATTGAACGATGATGTTGCTGCAGTTTTTAAAAATATTAGAACCACTTTAGATGAAAAAAAGTTTAAATTGGATTCTAATGACATTTATATGTCAGCAAAAATATCTAAATTTTTAAACAAAAAGTTCGAACAATATAAAAAATACAAAAATATTGATATTGAATATGTAAATACAGTTTTTGATTATATCGTGCAACTAGTTAATATGAAACAGGCTTTCGAAAGTTATGTTGATCAGAACTACATTATGGATTTCTTGGACACATCAAATCTACATCATACTAAACTCGTTGATAATAAATTATTCAATAAATATCTCATATTTATGTCAGAAACGCTGAAAGAAAGATATTTGCGAATAAAAGTATTTCATCCTACCTCTACTATCTCAGAATATTTAGACGAGTTAATTAATGATAAAGAACACGAATGGTTTTTCAATTCCAAAAATAATGATATACTTACATATTGTGAAAATATATTCAAAGACATACAAGATACCATTAAATATATATTAACTGAACACACAACACTCACAATGGATGAGCTTAATAATATAAAGAAAGATAGAACACAAAACATGAATATGGTGGATGCTGACGAACATAATAGTTTATTAAAAAAATCACTTGATGTTTTATCAACTGGTATGACTTATATCAGTAATGATGACTATGATAATTTGAAGTCTGTTTATCACATAAGTCTAGAGAAGTATTTGTATCAAACGTTTGTGAAGAAAAACAATATACACACAAATGTATTTTCAGAATTTGACGCAAATACAATTCTGTCTAAATTCAGAAACATACTAGATATACTCATGTTAAATCAATATCGTCTCACAATTGAGAATGCAATGGATTTTACATTGCATTATATACTTGATGCAGACAACTCTAAAATTGAAAAACTGAATATTTACAATCAATTTTATTTACAGTTATTTGAGTATATTGCATATCATGAAAACAACTATGATAGATTGATACGCTACAACCGAAGTAGATGGCCAATTTTGCCAGAGTTACAAAAATCTTATACAAAACAGTTTGGGACAGCATTTAGAATATTAATCAAAGAAAACATTGCTGATGAATGGAGTAAATTTGGAAAGTCTAATACAAAAGTTACACCTATATTAAATGCAATTGAAAACCTAATAAATCCAAAAGTTTTATTACAATCTTTGTTATAGCACGATAATAATAATATAGAATACTATTTTGTTAATCTAAATTAATACAGAATTAGAATAAAATGAATACAGATAATAGAAAAAGTTCTTTCGATTCTGTACAAGTAATTGAAAATTTTGTCAAAAAAGTTATAAGTTTAATACCCGGAATACCTGGTTTATCACATTTTCTAAAGATCGTACTGAAAGTATTTGATTTTATCGCGGATTTCATATCATTGTTAGCATCAATTTTAACCAAGTTCCTGGAATTGGTCTTGAATCCATTCAAAGCAATCTTATTCATTGCACAGGTAGTATTTGTATTTATAATGCTTATATTCTTCATTTTATGGCACATAGTATTAAAGTATATATTGTGGATTATAATATCTATTATTATGTCACTTTGTAATGTGGTTTACTTTATAATTGCATGCATTTTCATAGCAGTATTGATGTTATTCGATGTTATTATTTTAAGAGGTTGGTTCTATCCCTTATATTATCGTTGGTTTGGAGCCAGCGAAAATCAACCAAATGCTTGGTATGAAAATGGAAGTTATCAAAGAAGAAATATAAATGACGGAAATTTTTATAAATGTGGAGATAACTATGTAGCAGATTCTTTCAATATGTTTCTTTGTTCTAGATTGAATAAACATGAACCTAGATATTGTCCAAGCTCTGCTATCTATAGATTATACAAAGGAAAGGGAATTAAAGATACATTTTTCGGAAACGATTTTCATCCCTCACCGCAAATGATGAAAAAAAATATTAATGGACGAAATTCAGAAATTACGCAATTTATATTGGACAAACTATCATATATTGATTTATGTAATACTTATACTGAAAAATATCAACCATTAACGAAACAATTATGTAAATCTATTGACTTAGTTGCAGATAAAAAAGTACGCAAACGTATGTCAAACATATGTCATGAACAATATTGTGTGCATAATGAAAGGGAGCCGTTTTGTAGTAAAATGGATGATTCAAACGCTTCGATCACCACAAATGAAGTCCAGACGAAGTCACCCAATTCGAGTTCCAAAATTTATGAGAAGTTATACCTAAATGCAATTTATTTGGTAATATTGTCATTAATCATTTCAATTATTATAAAAAGAAATTTAAACATTAATTGAAAGAATTTGTCGGAGAGCAGTTTGTAAATATATAATAATAATAATTATATAATTTAATCATATGGGACTTATTGATGATATCAAGAATCTTGGAAGAGCATTTGTACGAGTCGGAAAAGTACTACTCGCAGCTATTAAATTATTTCCCAACATAATATTTTTGTTTGAAAAGTTTGCTTTAATATTTACAAAACCGCATTTGCTCATTTTCATATGGGTGCAGATATATATATATTTATGGTTTTGTATATTTTATTTGGTTTGGGTTTTGTTTTTAAAATATGTGTATCATATACTTTTATTGTTTGTTTTTAGTGGGTTAAACTTGTTTATGTTTATAGTCACGATGATATTTTTTGTGTTTGTTTCATTCTGGGACTGTTCAATTTTTAGAGGATGGTTGTATCCATTGTTTTATAGATTCATAGGCGCAACAGAGAACAGTCCAGACGGATGGCTTTTAACGAATGGATATCATCATCAAAACAAAAACAAAAGAATATTTGGTATGAGTAGATATAAATGTCAGGAAAACTATATCCCTGATGCTTCTACAAGTGACTTGTTTTGTAAAAGAATATCGTCTGATCAATTTTCATATTGTCCTATCGCAAACATTCAAAAAGAGTATTTTTACGGTGAAACCAAAGGAAGATATTCATTAAAGCCTTTTGACCCAGGTTTTAATTTTATGAACAAGTCCTCCGCAGAAAAAGAGATTATTATAAATGCAAAGAAAGCTAGTGACCGCCATGAAATGGATCATTGCAATACATATACGAAGAATACAAAGCCTTTGAGTAAATTAATATGTAGGGCTTCTGAATTTAATATCGGAGATAATTCAAAGATAGACGGTATCTGTGCAGAGACCTTTTGCACGAATGGAAATTGGGATCAATTCTGCAGTAAAATGAATATAAAACATATCAATCGCAAAGAAATAGATACAATAAATATGACTGTGACAACTTCTATTTCAGAAAAATTATATTTCAGTGTATTAATAATTGTTTTTATGACTTTAATGTCGAATGTAATGATAAATAAATTTAAAAATATTCTTTAAAAACTTGTTTTAATTTTTTTAACAAAGTATCTAAATTTCTAATATCTTTATTATCAATATATTGTTGAATGTACTCTAATATCTTGAACACAACACTTCTATTTTTGATTTTGACATTGTCGTGAATCCAATCTTTAATGACATCTTGATATTCTAATGACAAGTAAAGTTCATCTTCAATATCATTTGTGGGTGTAACTCTTTTAACATCTCTAAAATACATCAAATATTTTTCATTTTCATACACATCACTAGTGCGGAGTAGAATCTTTTCGAAAATTTCATTGATGATACTGATATGTGTTTTAGTTTCATCATTCAATTCAGATATTGTTTTTATGATTCTATCATCTTCTAAATGGTATTTCTTTGTATGAATAATCGTGTAATAATAACTCAAATTGAATTGTTCAATATGGGTTGAAAAAAGTTGAATATATTGTTTTTCGATTAGTGATTTCATTTTAGTTTCATATAATTTGTCATTTATAATGATACAAATTGTCTTATCCATGAACGTGTTTTCGTCCAAATCTATGTATTGTAAAAATGTATTCGTGAATATCTGAAAGTGCAAATGTTCTTGAGTATATTGTTTATAAATATTTTCACAAATATTAAATTTAGATGTGTATACGTCTTTGTATTCTTCAAAAACTATTTTCGGTTCAATATGTAAGCATTTTTTATAATAGCGTTGATATTCATGTATTGTGATTTCACGTTCAAAAATGGAACTAAATGATAAAATAATATCATCAAAATTAATACTAAAATCGATTTCAAATGAATTTAAATAAATTTCGGCTAACTTATCAATGTTCGTAAGGAATGATGAGAATTCAGTTTCTTCAAAAAGATTTGGTTTCCGATTATGTTTCGCAAAGAATTTATCCACAAAAATGGCATTGGAAGATGATACGGTTGAGTCATTCGAATGACTCGAATCGTCGTTAAAATCTTTTTGAGTTACTGTGTTTTTTAAATATTTTTGTATTTCTGATTGAATAATCTGTTTATAACCCAGATTTTCAGAATTATTGTTAATGATTGTTTTGCTGACACTTTCGAAAAGAAGTTCGATGTCAGTTTCTTGTACATCGAATTTAATTTGGTTCGCACTGAAACTATGTGAAATGTAGTTTTTTATAATTTTTGAAATCATAGGTGAAAGAATTATTTCTTGTTTCAATGTTTTATCACATAATTTTTTCATTGGAAGAACAAACTTACTGAGAAAATTGTTCTTGAATTCTTGAATTTCGTTTTGAAAATCATCTGAAGTCAAAAAGTTATTAAATACATCAATTACTTTACGTGCGAAAAAGTCTAAAAATACTGGATGTTGTAGAATCACATTAACATAAAATGTATCTGATTGCGACTTATTGATAGGAGTGTTATTACGGATAGAAATGATTATGTTTTGTTTTGTATAAGTGTCATCAGAAAAAAAATCTTGTAATACTCTATCTAAATTATTCATACTATATATTATTTCATTTACAACGAAGATAAGCATTTAAATCATTTGCAATTAAGCATTTATAAATATATGTGAGATAAACTGGGATTTTTCTCATTAGATACTATGTTATGAGTATATTTTGCAGCAAGTTTAACGTCAATATGTACATCACGAGACATATACTCTCCAACTAAAATCTCCACGTTGATATTACTTATTATATTTTCTATAAGTCTTCGCAAATTTCTAACCCCTGATTCGTTTTGTGTTTTCGAAATGATGTATTTAATTGTTTCATCATCAATCGTAATGTCATTCAATGAAAAATCTGATTTTACAGATTTAAATAAATGATTTTTAAATATGTGTAGTTTATCATTCGTGGTATAGTCTTTAGTATGTATGCAAATCATTCTATCTTTTAATATCGGATTAATCATATTGACATCATTATATGTAAAAATGAACAAACATCTGGACAAATTGATTGGAATAGACGAGAAATATTTATCGTAAAACTGGTCATTTTGAGACGAATCAGTAATATGAATTAAGAGGTTAACAATTTCTTGTCCTCGTGTAGTATTACTTATTTTGTCCAATTCATCAAAATATATAATAGGATTCATACATTTTGCTTTTGATAAGACATCTACAATTCGTCCAGAAGTAGAACCTTCATATGTATATGAATGTCCCTCTAAATATGAACTATCTCCGGCTCCACCAAGGGGAATAAAAGCGAAAGGAAGACCAAGAGCTGTACAAACACCATCTTTAATTAAGGTGGTTTTTCCCACACCAGGATTACCGTGAATACCTATTACATTACCTTTTGATTTTGGATTTGAAACCCATTGTGCAATAATGCGAATTATCTGATCTTTACTTTCAAGATGGCCATATACTTTTTCATTGAGAATTTTCTTAGTATTGGAGATAAATTCAACAATATCTGACTTTTGAGATTGATTATTAACTGGTAAATCAATATATTTATTGAAAGGAATTGAACATAATTTTTCAATCCAATTCTTTGCTTTCACGTATTCACCAGAACCAGGGTCTAACTTTTTCATAGACAGTTGTTTTTTGAGGAGTGAGTACTTAACATCATCAGGGAGTTCTGAATCGATAATTTTGAATAATATTGGTATATTGTTATCAGGACATGATTTAATAATACTGTCGTATTTTTGAACGAAATGGTTTTGATTATAACTGGTTAATTCTGAAAAGTATTTATTATCTTCGTGACTCATATCTTTGATAAGCCATGGCACATCTTCGTTTTGTTTTTTTTTATCTACTTCATGATTTTGATTGAATAATGATAAAATTTCTTTTGAAATAATTTCATTCAATTCGTTAAATTTTTGACTGTTCAAAAGCTGGGTGTGTTTAATATCTTCATTCATATCTTCATCTTCGACATAGCTAAATTCAGATGTTTCACTATATATATCGTCATTGTAATAATTATTTTTATTTGCGTCAACGTCATATGGTTCAGGTTCTTCACTAGATAAATTAGAATATAAATCGGGGTCCATATCTTCGTTATACGTTTCCACATTAAAATCTGGATCAGACTCAGTTCCAGAACTTGATTGAGAATCAGTAGATGAATCAGGTTGTTGATTGTGCATTTTTCTTTTTTTT
>CERI01284308.1_pt1 | contig 21669 bp, 22 predicted proteins | sample 350261 | NCBI WGS metagenome assembly CERI01 (sample SAMEA2620979, study PRJEB7988) | marine metagenome | isolation source: saline water (ENVO:00002010), including
CCACTTCTATAATGTAAACTCCAAACTTTTAACAAAATGGGATTATAAAAATTCCGAAATATCCCTGAAAAAAAATCAAGATTTACTATATAAATAAAGTGTTTTACAAGAACTTCTAACAATGGAACTCCAAACAAAAACACATTTAAATAACTAATGAATATAGAACAAATTAATAAAATTGCTTTATAAAAAAAATGTTAAAAATCAAGTTTATGCTACCCAAGTTCCTTGTTTTCGTGAATAACCATCACATTTTTCTAAAAAGTTTTTTCTATTAATAAAACTCCTAGTATCTTGCCCCCCTTTTTTGTTCCAATCTTGAGCAACCGTATTATCAACGTTTACCACTTGGGCAACACAATCTAATAAAGGAGTAGGATGATATGTAGCTTGTTCATGTATACCTTTTTTACATCCATAATAGTTAGGTAATAATTGATCACTATCACTACCTCCTTTAATATCTAATTCTTTGGAGAAATCCCCACCGGGTCTTAAATGAGGTACACCTTGGAATAAACGATGATTTAATTGAATATTACATCTATCACGAGTCATTCTAGAAGGATCATTACGAAGATCACTGTCAGTATTAACAGTACATTCTTCAGTGAAACCATAACCAGGACGACCACGAAGATTAATATGATCTAAATGGAATTGAGGCATACGAACTTGTTTATGTTTACAATCTACGAAATTATTGTTATAATGATAATAGTTATCGATATGAGTATTACGAATGTCTTTAGCTTCTCTCCAACATCTATCAGAACAAATATTATTTTCTTGTATAAATGAAGTCATTTTATATTAATAAACTGAAAAAAAAATAAATATAATATAAAATGACTTCTACTGTTATTGTTTTTATTATATATATAATTTTGGTTTTAACATTTGGTATATTTGCAGGTTATTTAAGTTGGTCTTGTAATTCTAATTTACAATATTCTACTCTTCCTAAAGCTTTCTTTGCATTTATAGCATTTTTAATGAATATAGCATATGTTATTAATTTCTATTTCTTTCGTTATGATGTATGTAATATTGGTAAAGAATTTTATGATTTTCAAAATTCAATAAAACAACCATTTCAAGATAAAATGACAAGTAGTTATTAAATTTTATTACTAATTAAGTTTATGTACAGCAGAAGAACTCGCTATACCTACTCTATTTAAATCAGTTCTATCCAAATTAATATTTTTTACACATCTATCATAATTACCTTCTTTACATGATGGACCTTCATTATATAACCATTCCGCAAATTCTTTTTGTTTATTTGGTATACTTGTTGACGGAACCGTATAAAATTGTCTCAAACTTGATTCCTTGTCAAATATATCATTCGTACTTCTAAATACACCTTCATAAAAATTACTATTCATATCTACTTTTTCTATATTACATGCATCTGGTTTATTAGGATTATTACTTATATCATAAACAGAAGGATTCATAAAAGGATTATGAAAGGTTGAATTAGTACAAACTTTATTATCAATAAAAGCAGTTTCATCAGTATATTTTTCTTTATTACGAGACAGATCATGATAATATATTAAAATGGTTAATAAAGCAAATACAATAGCTAATAAAAGAAAATTAGCATCTTGAAATAATATAGTTAAAATGATACTTAGAATTAATACATATTTGAAGAAAAAATTGAGTCTTCCAATCAAATCAGATGGAATATTAAAATTAAAATCATCATTAAATAATATTAAAGGATCTTCTAACCAAAACATTTTTATTTTTAATGCATAAAAAAATGATAAATTATTCTATAAATTAACTTTCTTCTTGTTTTTTCTTTAATTTTTCTGCTAATTCATTCTTTTTCTTCATTTTCTTCATTTCAGATTTCATTTTACTTACATTTGGTCTTCCTCCTCCTCCTCCACCCATACCTCCCATACCACCCATACCACCCATCATAGAACCCATCATTTTCATCATATTGTTTAAATCTGGTCCACTATTACTTCCTCCACCTCCCCCAAATGCAGGCATTTTACTTGCAAAGTTTAATGCATCTTTAACTAAATCATCTTGTTTTATACTACCATTTGATAATTTATCTGCCATTTTCGAACTAACATCAGTTAAAATACTACCAATACCGTTTTCTTTATCACCTAAAGCTTTAAAAACGTCACCTTCATTTTTAACAGATTCTTTTATTTTATCTAAATTAAGATCACCAACTATATCTTTTGCTAATCTTCCAATAGAAGTATCTTCAATTTCACTCATAGAAAATCCTGCAGTTTTTTTAATATTTAAATCAATAATTTTTGAGATTAACTTCTTTCTATTTTCATCTTGAATTTCAATATCATCATCGACACCTTTTAATTTATTAACAATATCAGTTGTTTCTTTATTGGTTAAAGAAGAATCTTTAAATAAATATAATATTAATAAGTAGTGATATAAAGTAATATCATCTTTAATTATTTTAGCAATATTGTAAATTGAAATATCAGTATATAATAAAATTTTATTATATTTTTTATAAAATTCACTATGATTTTCATTTAATTCAAGTAATTCATTAAAAAAATCTTGTGAAATATTTTCATTAATAAAATTTATATAATCTTTGGTATTTTTCTCAAATGTATTATAATTCTTTTTAATTGATTTTATCATATCTTTTGCTACTTGACTTTTATCTTTATATTTTTTAGCATTATTTTTAACTTTTTTCAATAAATCTAAATAATATTGATTAAATACAAAAATATGTGTTTCAACTTCACTCATTATGTTTTTATATATATTAAATTATATTATATTTCAACATACTTCTTATATCTTCAAATTATTTACTTTTTCATTTAATGTTACATTTCCATTTAAAGCTTTTTCTCTTTCTGCTAATATTGCTTCCATTGATGGCATTTTTTTATCATTTTCATCAGAATTACCTACTTTATCAATTAACCCAGTATTTTCAGTGACAACATTATCATTTAACGGTGTCCATTTAAAATTTAAATCTGTTTTCTCATCTTTTTCATTTTCATTTATATTTTCAAATGTTTGTGATATTACATTTGATAATGTAAAACCCATTGGTTCTCCTTCAAATTCATCTTTTTTAATATCTGGATCTCTTTCTTTTGTATTATTATTTACTAATAATTTACCTCTACCTGGTAATAATAAATAATCAAATACAGCTTTTCCATATATAATTTCTTTAGTAGTGGGAAAATACATAGCAGGTACACTATGTATAGTATGTTCAAAATTAAAATTTTGTGTTTTTAAAGTATCAATCGAAACTAATTTAATTATATGATTTGTATCATGTCTTTTTACAACTTCTAATAAGCGAACACAATGTTCACAAAAAACACTATGAAAAAGAATCATTTTGTTATAATAAATATGTAAAATGGTTATATATAACAAAAAAAATGATATTTAAATAAAGAAGACTATAATATGTTCACTGAAATCGAATTTAATAAATTATCGAATCGTTTAACATTTACGATATCTGATTTAGATTTATCTATTATTAATGGTATTCGTCGTATACTTTTATCTGAAATTCCTATAGTTGGATTTGTAGGTGAGGGAATTGAATTATCTATTAAAATTGATAAAAATACAACACCACTCAATAATGAAATTATTGAAAATCGTATATCTATGATACCTATTTATTTATCTGATACTGATACTGAAAAATTTGGAAATGAAGATGGTATTCAAAAGTTTGAAATAAAATTGAATAAAACAACAAAAGAAATTATTGAAAATATTTATACAAAAGATTTTGAGGTATTTATAGATGATAAAAAAGTTAAAACAATTGATTATTTTCCTGCAAATCCTATATCAAAAGATCATATTTTAATAACAAGATTAAGGAAAAGTGAAAATTTAGAATTAACAGCTACTGCCTTAAAAAAAACAGCAAAATTAAATGCATCATTTAACCCAGTAACAGGTTGTACACTTTATTATAAATATACAGAAGTATCTGATAATCCTATTGAAAATGAAAGAAATTATGAAACTAATGAAAATGGAGATCCAAAAGAGGTTAAATTTAGTTTTGAAGTAATAAATAAATTAACACATAAATATTTATTTGAAAAAGCAATTAATATTATTATTGATAAATTATATAAACTTAAAACATTAACTGAAAATGATATCGAAATACAATCTTTTAATACACATTCATTCGATTTCATTATATATGATGAAGATGATACTTTAGGTAATATTATTCAATCTTATATTCATGATAATTATGTTATAACTAATAAAAAAATATTTAATAATAGTGAATGTATTTTCGCCGGTTACTTGAATGTACATCCTTTACAAAATATTTTAAAAATACGTTTGTCTCTTCAAAATATAGATGATGAACATGAATATAAAACATTCTTAGGATCTGTTTGTGACGAAATTATTAAATTATTAAATGATGTAATTACAAATTGGAAAGAAGTAAATATTGATAATATATAAAGTATGGATGACTCTAAAAATAAACTTATTAATGATCCACTTCTTAATATAAATGATGATGATGATGATTTTGATAATAAATCAGATAATTCTATTGAAGAAGAAGAAGAGGATGATTTAATTGAAAATATCGAAGATATTGATTTTGATAAAATTGAAGATGATGAAATAGAATATAATCATGAAATTTATCATGTTGAAGATGAAATATTAAAACCTATTGAAATTGCATATATACCTCATAATAAAGAATTATTAATCGATAAACCAGTTATTAATGTATTTAATGATGATGATTTAAGCGATTATATATATGATTTATTTGATAATTATGAAGGTTCACGAAAATTATTTTTATTATATAAAAAAACCATTGATAATGAAATTAGAGAACGTAATGATTTTTTCCATTCTAAATTTTTATCTGTTTATATTGATAACAATGTATCATATAAACAAGAACATTCGCATTTATTAGATTTACAACCTGATCTTCAAAGAATAAACCTTTTAAATAAATATGATGAAATTAATGAACGTAATATGTTATTTTTTCCATTTGAATTTGAATCAGTTAAAAAAACATTTAAACCTTCTGAAAGAACACAATTAATATTTAATATTAATGATCAAAAAAGAAAGTATAATATAGATGAATCTTCTCATAATATTTATATACATTATGATAGAACAAAATTTCGTTATAAAACAAGTGAAAAAGAAATTTTAATTAATCGAATTAATAAAATTAAAGAAGATGAATTTGATACTATACCACCTATAAAAGATTTTGAATTTTATGATGAAATTAATGAAGAAGGTTTACGATTAAATAAAGGTTTCTATGAATTTGAAATTGATGATTTAAAAAATTTAACATTTAAAGATGAAAAAGAATATAAAGATAAAGATTTAAAAAATTTTAATAATCATCTGAAATCATTTATTATTCCTGATGACTTTTTTCATAAAATTGATTATAATCAATTTGATATTAAAAGTGTTAATGATGAAATTAATACTTTAAATAATAATAATATTAATGTTTCTTTAGATTATACTAATCCTACTGAAATATTAGAAGCTATTAAAAATGGAAAAAATATAGAAGAAATAAAGGAAAATATAGAAGATTATTTAAGAATGTATGATAAAAGAAAAGGTGTAGAATTCTTAAACGAACTTATTAAAAATAAAGATTCAACTATAATTCAACAAAAAATTCAATTATTCCAAAATCGGTTTAGTAACTTGTTTTTACAAGATTATCAAGATAATACTAAAGATTTTATTATTCCTCAAAATCAATTTTTAGAAATTTTAGAAGGTGATAAAGATGTTAATTCATATGGTTTATTTAAATATTTACATGTAGACGAAGATGAGTTTGAAGAGAAAGTGTTATTAACGGAAGAAAAATCATTACAAATAGATTTTAATAAAGATAAAATAATAACTTATTACAATGCAATAAACAAAGCTTTTTCACAAAAATTAATTAATATATTACCAATAATATATCAATTTATATTAGATTCAAATATTGATCTTGATTTAGATAAAATTATTGAGAATATATATAATTTAACAAATGATGATTTATTATATTATTTTATTATTGAAATTTATTTCATTTTACAACAAAATGTAATTGATGATGAAGAAATTTTCTTAAATGCTGAATGTTTTGGTCTTTTTAAAAATAATTCTGAACCTCCTCGTATTGAAGATAATAAAGTAAAATTCAATTTATCTTCTGATACTAATAAAAGAGTTGGTTTATTACCATATATTATATGTGTATTTGAATTACAAGATGATTTTAAAAATAAAAATTTAGATGTATTAAATAATATTGCGAAAATATTAGTTGCTAAATATAATAAACGTCTTGATGATATTAATGTATTATTTAAACTTAAATTAGAACAAAATAAAAAAACCATTAACTATAAAAATGCTATTATTAATTTAAAAGATTCACCCAATGATTATAATTATGTACAAGCTTTATTATATATGCCTGGTAGTACTTCTCAAAAACAAATAAATAAATATGTTTCCGGTTGTTGTAAACAAAAAATTTCTATTGATTTTAAAGCATTTAGTGATATATCAAGTGATGATACTAAATTAAAATATATACACAATTATATGAATAATCTAAATCTCGATACTAAAAAAATATGGAAACCATATTCTATTATTAAAGAAGAAGATAAAGAAGAAGATACAGATGAAGATAAAAAAGAAGAAGATACAGATGAAGATAAAAAAGATGATGATACAGATGATCATAAAAAAGAAGATACAGATGATGAGAAAGAAGAAGATAAAGATATAATAGAAATATTAAAGGAGAATATAGAGATATTGGATAAATATGAAATAACAGATAAAATGTTAAATGATTTTAAAAGTAAGAAGAGAATATTAGAAGATTATGTAAGTGAAAAAACAAAAGACATAAATAACAAAATAAAGAAATCAAATCCAAATTTTGAAAAATTTATTGATTTAAATGATATGGATAGATTAATCTCAATTATATATGAAAAGAATGAAAATATAAATGATGAAATGAAAGAATTAATTACATTATATCATAAAATTAATAATTTTTGTTCTTCAAAAGAAGAAGAAATATTAAAAGTAAATATTATAAAAAAAATTATTATTTTATTAATATTATTAAATCATACAAAATTAGATGAAATATATGATAAAATTATTAGTAGTTATAAATATTTCAAAATGCCTACATTAAAAGAACATCAAGATTTTGTTTCTAAAATTCGTGAAGAATATAAAAGAAAAACATTAGATATATTAGAAAAAGCAGATAAAGATGAAAAATTATTATTAAAAGAATTAAAAAATATGGGTGTATATAATTATATGGACGAAATTGATACGAATACTCAAAATGTAACAAAAAATATGGATTATAAAACAGATCAAGATAACAAGAATGAAACAGATATAATGTCACAAAGTTATAATGATGAATAATTATGATTCAATATATCATTATATTGAACAGGATACATATGTAATTTATCTTCATTAACAGTACCTAAAACTTTAATATGATAAACATTAAATTCATTATTTTTAATAGCGATTTTAAGATTAACATGTTTTGCATTACTTCTATGTTGACGATATAATATCATATCTAAATCGAGTATTGTGATATTATTTTCAATAGTATATTTATTTAATACATCATGTACTATTTGAATTTTATTATATTCTTCTAAAGCTAAATAATTTGAATTATTTAATTTATCATATAAGAAATCATATACTTTTTGATATATAGCATTAATTTCTATAGAAGGTTCATTTACCCATTTATTAAATACATAATTATTTATAAAACATTTTTGTGTTTTAAAAGTTTCTTTTAATTTTTTCTCATATTTACTATTATCATATTCATAATAGTATGCATTTTTATATTTTATTATTTTATCATCAGATAAAGCAAAATTTATAGGATGTCTATTAAAAATATTACGATCTTTGTTACGAATTTGTAAATCAGCATTATGTTCAATAACAAAAGATTCAAAACAAGAAGAAGATATAATTATAAAGAAAATAATAGAAATGATAGAAAAAAGTATTATCCTCATTTTACATATTTATTATAATTTCTTTTTTGTGTAACTGTCTTTCCTTTTGATCATTTGGAAATGCATAATCCGGAAATGCTGTATCACAACCATTAGAATAACAAAAAGGGGATCCGTCATATTTCGTATAACCTAATTGATTAATACCGACGGGCATTTCACAAGAACCATATTTTTCTTTATCTTTTTTAATACAACCACCTCTTGTGTTTGGATAATTTTTATTTTTTAAATAAAAGGGGCAATCATTATCAGAATAACATTTTTTATCCCATAAAGAATGATTAGTTTTTAATTCACCATTAATATCATATTTAGAATTACATAATGCCATATTTTGATTAAATTCATCATTAAAACAAGAATATCTTTCATTATAAGCATTTTTATTAATTTCTAAACGTGTTAAAAAATTTTCTACAATATTTACATCAATATCATCTATTAATATCATTGATAATATTGGTATATTTGTTGATTTTAGATCAAGTTTTAAAGTTTTTGTATTATTAAAGAAATAACTTAAATTTGTATTATATGTTTTTACAAATGGATAAAATAACCGAATTCGATGTATATCTATATTATTAAAACCATATACATATAAACTTAAATTTGAAATTTGATCATATAATTTAGAATTTTTTACGATACGTGTGATAACAAAATCAACATTATCAAAATTAGGTACAGATGGATTTAATTGAATTAATTTAATATTATTTTTTGTCATTCTATAACCTTTAATAATGGAATTTATAAAGTAGAAATCGGTTTTAGTTAAAAATCCAATTTTTTTACATTGAAAATCAAAAGTACAAGATTCATTTAATTGTTTTTTAGAAAAGTAGAAGAAATGGCCTGTATCTATTTTTTTATATTTATTATTGGAAAGAGATTTATAATAATCTAAAGGATCAATAATAATTGATATATTATCATATTTATAAGTTATGGGATCTTTTCTTGATAAAGTTTTAATAATATTATGAAGATTCGATTGTTTAATAAATTTTACATTTTTTTGTAATGAATTTAAAGGTTGAGTTGTTAATATATTTTTGTTATTAGTAAAAGGTTCATAATAATAGAAAATATTGTAAAGAATTATAAAACTAATAAGAATAAATATAAATAATTTCATTATAATTTTTATATAGTATATATAATATAAAATGAAATTTATAAGAATACTTTTTGCTTTTATTATTTATGTTTTATTGTTAACCATACTTTTCTTATTTAAACCACCTAGTCTTTTTAATAATGATGGAAAAATTAAAGATACTGGTTTTACAGATGAAGATAAATCAGTATTATCATTATATATAATAATACCGATATTAATATTAGTAATATATATAATATTAGTGAAATATGGTGGTGGTAAATAAAATATATGAATAATATTATAAATAAAATATATGAATAATATTATTGAATATTATAGAAATAGAATAGGTTTTAGAAATACCAAAAAAAGACATAAATATAATTCAATATTTAATTATATTATAATCATTATATTGATAATTTCTATATTAATAAATATAATATGGAAGAAGTAGATAAATTTATAGAAGAATGTTATAAAGAAAAATTAATATCATATAAATCTTTTTTATTATATTTAGATGAACTAAATTTTGATTTATTACAAGAAAAATATAATTTTTTTTATTTAGATGAAGGAAAAAATATTGAAAATATAATTAACCAAATTAATATGAGTTCAATAATAGATATATTCAACACTGATAAAAAAAAAAAATTATTAGTAATTGATGGAATAGCTATTTATGATAAAGGATTTTGTACATATATTAATAATATATTAAAAAGTGCTAAAATTAAAAATATAGCAATAATATGTGAAATCTATAATATTAATGAAATAAATGAAACATTAAGAATGAAATGTAAAACCATTTATAAAAAAAATCATGATATTATACTACCAAGAAAAAAATTTAAAACTATTAAAGAATATAAGGAATTTTTATATAACGAATGTCTAAAAAATATTTATCATAGTTATAATAAAGAATAATGGCTCAACCTCCAGCTAATATAACTGCTAATGTTAATGAAAGTATTGAGAAAGGAACAAAAGCTGTTGAATCCTTAACTGGATCTGTAACGGATACAATAAAAAATAATCTACCTGAATCCGAAGCATTACTTGGATTATTAATAGTAATAGTAGTAGCAGGAATAAGTGTATTTATCTTATATTGGTTAATAATGAATAAATTATTTAATAAGAAATCGATAACAATCGAAAAAACTAAAATTCCAGTTAAAGGATATGAAAAATCTGATATACCAATAGAATCTATGCCTTTAAGTAAAAATGGTTTCAAAAAAACATATACTTTTTGGATTTATTTAGATAATATGAATACTGGTAGAGACCAATACAAACATGTTTTTCATATTGGTTCAGATACAGATGATATAACAAGTGGATCACCATATGTATTTCTTGGTAAAAACAAAAATGAATTATTTATACGTTTTGCTAAAAAAGATACAGAAAATGATAAATTTAAAGAAGCTAAAAAAGCTAATAGTGCAACTGATGAATTAAAATCATTACATAACTCACTAGATGATGATCTTCTTACTATTTCAGATTATTCTACTAATAAATCTGAAATTGATTCATATATGTTTCAAGGTGTTAAAATTGATTATTTACCTATGCAACGATGGGTTCATGTAGCAGTTGTTGTAAATGAAAGTTTATCTGATGGATCAGGTGGTATCATATATGTTTATTTAGATAGTGAATTAACAAGCACTACAAAAACATATACTGGATCTGAAGCAGATGAGATTACTCCATTTAAAGATTTAGATAATTTAGAATTAGATAGAACAGGTTCTTTAATTGTTGGAGGTACAGGTAAATCAGATGGAGATTTTGGATTTAATGGTTTATTAAGTAAAGTAAAATTATATAATTATGATTTAAATTACAGAGATATATATAATGATTACTCAGATGGTCCAATTGATGGATATTTAGCAGCTTTAGGATATGGCGTAAGAGCACCTATATATAAGTTAGCAGATATATAAAAATATGTACTAATAATAAAAATGAAGTTAGAGTATTCATATATTGATTCTAAATCAAATCCTGAATATATTCCAGATGAAGGTTTAGGTATTTATACTGGTATTATTCATAAAAGTTGGAAGAAAGATTATATAAAACCAGATGCAGTAGAATATATGAAAAATTTTTATGCATCAGAACAAATACCAGGATATACGAGAGTTGGTAATAATAGTTGTTAGATATTTAACATACAAATATTATCTTTATTTTTTTCAATAAATGAAGTTATATATTCATATGCTTCATCAATTTGTTCTAATGATATAGCTCCGGTAATTAAACAACTTCCGGATTCAAATACAGCAATTGTGACTTTTTTAATAGTTGGATCATTATTTTTACCAACAATTAAAGCATCTCTCATAAATTTTCCTTTATTATTTGGAAATTTTGTATCCCAATAATATGCAATTTTAACTCCAGGATATTCAATAGGAGAAAAACGTGCAATAATATTATCATTTTCAACTAAAATTTTTTGTAATTCTTTTCTTTTAATCATAAAAGGTTTCTCATCTTTATAAATTTTAAAATCTGTATTTATTAATCTTATTTGAAAATTACTATATACTATTTTGTCATCTTTTTCGCTATCTAATATAATACTATTAGAATCATATAAATTATTAATAATTTCTAGTAATTTATCTAAAGGTTTAGTCGTATCTTCAAATGAACGAGGACCAGCCATTTGTATATTACCATTTTGAAATACTTTAAGGTTAGGATAATAATTCTCACCTAATTTAAATATTAATGATACTTGATTATCAAATCTTCTCTTTTTCATATTGTTTTCTTTGTTTTTTTTCTTCTTTTTTGGATATTCACCTCGAACATGTTCACCTTCATCGTTAACAAATATAGCCCATACAAAATTATTAATAGAATTATTTAACGAAATATTATGAAATAATTGTATTAAATTGATTTTACAATTTTTATTATTACATGTAATATCTGCATTACACGTTATAGTAGAAATCCTATATTTAGAAAATTTTAGCGACATTATATAATTCATATTATTAAATCATTTTTATATACACATCATTTTATTGTCTATACTATTTTTCTGTTTTATATTCTCCATATTCATATATGATGTATTTAATAATTCTGTTGAAGCATTTATAGTTGTCATTGGTGGTATATTTAATACCAATGATCTATCATTTTCTTTATGTATAATACGAAATTCTTCAATTGTCATTTCACCACCAAACATTTTTAAGACATATCTTGAAGGTGCAGGTTTAATATTTTCTAATATACCATAACGACTTGCTAACATATTAATTAATGAATTAATATCCCATACTTTATAACTTTTACTATTAATTGAAAAATTATATGCTGACGCACATTGAAATGAACAGAATGTACCAAATACATCAAAATGATTTGTACTAACTGTATATTTAATAGGCATACCACATGAAAAATCAACTAATTCATGACAACACCAAAAACAAACTGAACGTCTTGTGTCTATAAAATTATTATCACTTATAATTTCAGCATCATGTGAGAAATCAACAGGTTGATATCCAGATGGTTCATTTATATGTTTTTGTGAGATAACATTTGTGATATTATTTATTGATGTATCAGTTAACTCTAATTGCATAATAACATGATCTTCTTCTTTACGATTTGTTAATAATTCATCGACAGAATTGGAAACTTTTTCAGGTTCTTTAACAATTTTTTTACGTGGCATTATTAAATAATAATTTAACTAAATTTTTTATATCACTTTTTACTAAAAAAATAAATTTTTAAATGTATTTAGTATCGTTTTCTTAGGATCTATTGTATTTCCTTCATTCAATTTAATATTTCCTTTTATACATTTATCTTTCATTTCTTTTATTTCTTTTTGTAATGAAGATATTGAAGATATTAAAGTCCATATAATAAATATAATAATAATCGATATGACAATTGTAATGAAATCCATATTTATTATAATAGAATAATTTATTATAATAATTAAAAAATAAAGATATACTATATTATATCTAAATTGGTTGTTAAATCAAAATTGATTATATGCAATTTCCATTTCATTTTTAACATGATTTTTATATTCTTCTATTGACCATGTTTCTTTTGGATAAATCATATCCATTATATTTACATCAATTTTTGCATTCCAATTTAAATAATGTTTAAAAAAACTATGTATACTTGATTCCCCTATTTCATATTTATAATCCGGAAATACTGCACAATCTTTATATTTTATTATTATTGGTAATATAGGTAATTTCGGTACAAATGCACCTGTTTTAAAATCACCAATATTATTTGGATATGTTGGATATTGCATTGAATCCGGTGCCAAGGCAATATATGGTTCTTTACTTTCTAAAATTTTTTGTGTGGTATTTTTTGATTTATCATCTATCATTATACATCCATATTTTTCACATATATATTCTGAAAATGGTATATTTTTTAATGTTTTTGTATTTATTATTGTTCCAACTTTTCCAAAAACAGACCATAAAACCCAACCATCACAAAAAGAAACATGATTAAAAACGATAATAAATTTATGATTATATTTTTGAATAAGAGATTTTTCATAATTGTAATTAATAGTATGAAATCCCAATGAATTTAATACTAATTTATTAAATGTTTTAATAAATGAATTAGTATAATTGTCTGGTAATATATGAGCTAAAATTAATAGAATAATATATATTATCAATGATATTATAAATCTTATTATAATTAACATTTTATTATTACTTTTACATTTAATATTTTATTCATAATACGACTTTTTTCTTATAAATTACTCTAAAATAATCTGTTATTGTACTTTGAATCATTTATATTTTTTTCCCTATATAAATCATTTTTATGACCATTTAAATCCACCTAAACCACCTGCTATATATAAAATATTATACACTTTTGCATATACGATTACTTCATATTCCGCATTATCATACTTATTTAATTGTAATTGTAAATGTGTTGATATTGGATACCTCCCCGATGGATTAAAATGTCCGGTTGGATACCATCTTTCTGGATATAAACTAAATGAATAACAATATATACCAGTTTTTGGTACACTTGTATGATGTTGATAAGGTTGAATTTTACCAAAATAAACTGCATCTTTTTCTTCAACTCTTTCATTACTTTTATTCCATAAAATTTTAGCAGTTTTTAAAATTTCATTATCTGCGGTTTCATGTACTGATCCCGTATAGTTATTTGGTGTATTATAATTCTTCCAATCTCTTCTTCTTATTACCCATATTATCTCTTTTACTGGATTTGTTAGATTTAATTCTATATTTATAGTATTATCGATTACTTCAATATCTTTACGATAAAGATGTTCAACGATAAATGATGAATTTTGTTTATTTAAAGTAACTAATCTTCTTTCATTTTCATCAAGATATACATATTTACATTCAAAATAAGGATTAATATCAGTTGTTTTTACAAAACTATGTATATTTATATTTGTTCCATATTTATCATTATAATATTTTGAACTTACATAAATATTTTCAGATTCATCATATATTTGATATAAATTTTCAATATCTTCTGTTTCAATTGTTATATATACTTCGTTTGTTTGTAATGCACATAAAGGTAAACTTAATTTACTATCTTTTGTAAAATAAAAAGGTAATGGTATAACTACATTTGTTGCTTTAATTGAAGGTTTATTATCGGAAGAAGAAGGATAATATGTATAACCAACTTTTCTATTTCTATTTAATACGATTGATGACGTTAAAACACGAGGATTTATCATATGTTGAACATTTCCTATCATTCTATCATAAGCTTCTTTTTTATGTTGAGTCATAGTTAATTCATTCCATATTAATAACCATTCACCATATATTGTATCAATAGCACGACCAAATGATCCAATATATAAATCTGCTTTTCGTATTAATAAAGGTGCGGCATTTTTGATCCATCTAAATTTTAAACTATCATTTGAATATACATCTGGAAATGTAAATATTAATTGTAAATCTGATAATAAATCACCATGTCTTGGTATTTTAATTCGTGATACTTCAAAATTACTATTTAATGTAGGTGCTTTACTTTCAAATGTCGTTTTAACAGATTCCATTGAAAATCTTGTATGTTTCCTATAAATATATTTATAAAAACTCATGTCTGGATTTGATGTAAAATATTCATCAGAATTACCGATTGCTACTAATTGAATTAATGCAGAACTTGGCATTATATTATTTAGTATAACAAAAAAAAATAAAAATTCTATTTAATACGGTTTCACATATGTTGATGATTCTGTATCTAATCCTGCATTCTCTTTATGTATATTACTTGCAGTATTTTCATTAGGTATAGCGGCAGGACCTTTTGTGAATCCATCTTTATGTAATTGAACAATTTCATCTGTTTTTAATGCATAATTAAAATAGGTTAAATCCGCCATTTGTATATTTGAATCATTTGTTATTTCTGAATTTGATCCTGGATTTATATATAAATGACCTTTATTGTGTTTCATCGCAGTTGATCCAACAGTATTTCCATCATATTTAAGATCCGCATTTTTATTATAATGTTCAAAACCATTTATATACATTTTAACATTTGCTTTATTTCTAAATAATATATCTGTATTAGGATTTGTTTCTTGTACAACTAATGTTATCATTATCCATTTCTTTTGAATATCACTTCTATCACCTAAACCAAATATTCCTAAATGACTTCCAAATTTTTCTTCGTGAGAACCACCACAATTTGGTTTGTTATGATTAATATGAAATGCATCAGGATCGGTTATACTATTAAATTCTGCTATAACTGATTCTATTTTAGAATTTTTAATATACATTCTTACTAATGGATTCTTTACTAAAAACCATGATTTTGCGCCATCTGTCATACAATTATAATCTGAATTATATTGAATCATCTGATCACTTCCTCTTAAGAAAAGAACAGCTGATTTTTTATCATTTGAATTATCTAAATTATCATCATTATATATCCAGAAGTTATAACTATATTCTGCACCTCCTTTCTGATTTACTGATGGTTGTAAATCTCTAAATGTACCATTATTTACGTCTGATGTATTATATTTTGGATTTACAGTACTACTTAAAGGCATAACACCTTTGAAAACAGGAACGGTTTTTTTAACAACAACAGATTTAGTCATATTAAAAAGAGATGTTTGTACTTCTTTATTATATATAGAATAAGCGATAATAGCTAAAATAATAATAAGAAAAGATGCTACAAGGACTTGTATTAAATTATTAAGCATTATTTTATTTAAATATATATAATTTATTATGAAAATTATATAAAAATATTTATATTAAAATATATTAAATGTCTAAAGATTTCGTTGAAGACGGATTAACTAATGAAAAAATTAATGATATTATTCAAGATATAAGATTTAATATTGATAAACATGGTACAAAAGAACATATAATTAAAGATTTAAAAAATAAATATTTATATTTTGAAGAAAGATATCCTTCTTTATTTAGTACAGCGATTGAAGAAAAATTTGATTATAATGCATTTGAATATATGATGAAAATGAGAGAAAAAATAATAAATGATATGACAACAACAGAAGAAGCATCAAAAGAAATTGGTGTTAAATTTTACGATAAATATCATAAAAAATAATTTTCATATATAAGAAAATAACTCATTTCTTTATTTAAAACGATTCTTTTTATGTTACCTAACTCTAATACTCAAATCCCTAGTGTTCTTAATACTCTTCTTCTCGATACTTATCAAGAATATGAGAATACTAATGATAATTACGTTAATGCATTATTATCTGTTTTAAGAAAAAATCATTATTGGCCTGCTCTTCAAATTAAAAAATTTCATGGTAATAATAACATGGTTCTTCTTCATAATACTTATAAACGTATTGATACTACCGAATTTCAAGAACTTTATGATATTTGTCGTAGTGTTATAATTGATTTTTCTCTTCCTATTGGAGAAAATATAGTAGTAACATATGCAAATTCGATATGTAATCGCATTAGTGATTCAGAATATGAAAAAACAGCAGAAGAGAATGATATATGTGAAGTGGCATATGATAGTACTATGATTTCAATTTATTTTCATAATGATAAATGGTATTTTGGTACAACAAGTTGTCCAAGTGTAGATTCTTCAAAGTTTTCTCATCCAACAAAAAAACATGGTACAATGTTTAATGAAATACTCCATGAATTATTTCCAGATGTATCATCAACAGAAAGTATAAGGGAAGTTTTTACAAATAATTTAGATAAAGAAAATGTGTATGAGTTTGCTATAGTTCATTATGAAAATACAAAATTTGTAGATTATACAAAAGAATTTGGAGAAAATTATAAAAAATTATTTCATATTTCAACTAAAAAAAAGGGTGGAATTATTATTGATCATATTAATACTTTAGAAAATTTAGGTATCTTATATCCTAAACGATTTAATAATTATAATGAAGCTCTAATTGAATTAAGAGAAAAAGAACAAGATATTTTTGCTATTATCGTTTCTCGTGATAATAAAAAAATTTGCAAAGTTTCTCTTAATATGATGATATTTAAAGAAGATACTGATCCTGGTAATCCCAATCCATGGCGTAATATGATTTGGGTTTATCAACAAAATAGAAATGATTATCATATTAATGATTATATTAAACAATATACAAGTGGTATTGAATGTCCTTTAGATAATTTTAATAAACCTATGGATCCTACTTATATTATTCATACTGTTTTCTCTACCATTAAAGATATCTTACATAATTTATATATTACTACTACTAAATATTATCCTAAATATAATAGATTTAAGATGGATAAAGTACTTGATAAAAAATTACCACCAATATTACAATATCATCTAGCACAACTTAGACATAAACAAGTTACAACTTATAAAGATACAAATGCGATTATAACGATAAATGATGTATTTTATTATTTATGTCATTGTAATAATGTTAAAAATATTGTATCTTTAGTTAATTTCTTTTCAAATAATTCGGGTTTTGATATTAATCAAAGACAAAGTTTATGTTTTTCAGTATTATCTGGTTTATTACATTAAAGAAATTCGTTTAAAAATACACCATCTATTTAAGAAACTAAATTTCTTTAAATTATCATCAATTTCTAATAATGTTTCTTTTGTTTTTTCTGAAAATTTTTTATCATTAATTTTTTCATTATATATAGTCTCAAACATCTCTGATTTCTCTAATTCTAAACCATATTTTAAACATTTTTCTTGTAATACACTAAAATCTACTAGATTTTCTAATATAAATCTTCCTGTATTCTCTATAAATACATTTATTTTTCTTCCATATTTACTTAATATCTTATTATCTCTTTTAATTGCCCAAATAACGGATCCAGAAGTTTTATCTACACCTGTTATATTATTATTATTATTATCTAATAATGTTTCAACTTCTTTACCATCCATAAATGTACAAATAAACTTCCCATTTATCTTTAAATTTTCTTGTACATTTTTTAAAAATCCATCTAAACTTTTTTCATCTGTAAAGAAATAATGAATTGAAAACATACATGATACTACATCAAAACCTTTTCCAAAATTCTTTTTTAATATCGGATATTTCTTATATTTTTCTTCTATTTCATACTTCTTATTTTCATTTAATAATACTTTCATTAACCTTTCACTATCTTTATCTAATTTATAAGCTGATTGACCTGTTTTAATATTCTTTCCACAATCTCCTATCAAAAATAACATCTCAGGAAATGTGCTTTTCTTATCTTTTGTTAAATATCTATATGTATCAATATATCTAGAATATATTCCACTTATCGGATTTGTTATATTATCTTTTACATAATCTATTCCTATTACATGATCATATGAAGCATCATTCCATCTATTTATATCACTACCTTGACCACATGCGAGTTCCAATAAATTACCTCTTTTATTATTATTTTTATTTGGACTTTCATATAACATTTTCTTTACAACATGATTATGGAATATATTCATTTTTGATGATATTAATCTTGAACTTTTCTTCTCACTTCCTCTATTATAATATTTATCTTGTGATGTTAATTCAACATCTAATCCTATATCAAAATTTATTTTCTCGATTCCTTTTATCATATTTATAGATACAGGATTAGTTATTGAACGCCATATATTCATTGCTACATCCCAATCATTTGCAGTTTTGTTTACGATTCCTTTTCCATAATTATATATTCTATTTTTATCGGGTCTTGTTCTATGTGCTTTCCATTTACGTTCATTAGAAATATTACCAATTTTATTATCATATGAAAATTCGATTACAGATTCATTTTCGATTAATTCTTCAGATTCTTCAGTATAACAATTACCATCTTCATTTATTTCAATATGTACATATTGTGGTTTATCATTTATTACAAATTGTCTTAAATCATATTTCCTATCTTTATTATCAAATAATTCTTGTAATTTTTTATAATCATATCTTGTTTCTAATCCATCCAATATTTCTATATTTTCCATTTTCTTCGAATCATATCCTACATATAATCCATATTCTTTGAATTTTATATTTCCTCTATATGATTTAATCTGATTTGTATCCTTTATTATAAAATCTATCGTATTTTGTTCTGGTGGCTTCCATTTTAATACTTTATCCCATTTCATATTTTTCGCAAATTCAACTGGAATATTAGCATAATTACCTAATACTGGTAACTTTGTTGGTGTAAATATTAAACCATCTATTGAATATTTATATTTATTTCCACTTTCTGCTTCTGTTAATATCTTATTACATATTTCAAATATATCTTTATCTGATGTTTCTTGTTCTTTCACCATAAAATCATGAGTATCTGATACCATCTTCACTCCTAACATTTTTTTATATCTATCTTCTGATTTATCACTTATTAATGGTAATTTTGTTACATTTTCATTATTTTTAATATATATATCAAATATTGCAAATAAATCTTTTTCACTCTTGTCTTTTCGATTGTTACATAATATTAATTCACCATCATATAAACTATCTTTTAATTCAATATTTGTTAATTTTGTTCCTCTTACTTCTGATGTATTATTTATCAAATATCCTTTCCCATTACTATCTATATATAATAAATATCTTTCTCCATCTGCTTTTTCAGTTACTGCATAATTCTGTTTTATTGTAGTCATTCCTAATTCTTCTTTATCTGGTATATTAATTCTTTCTAAAGTAATAGGTTTTGGAGTAATCAATATAACTTCATTTTCATCTATTTTAACATTTTTATTAAATAATTTTGATGTTAATTTTTTATAATTCTTTAAAACTTCTTTTTGTTCTTCTTTTTTAAGTGACATTATATTTCCATTTATTGCAAATATAAATTGTTTTATTATATTATCTATCTCGACTTCTTTCTTTATTTCAATTTCAAATAAATAGTTTCCCTTTTCTTTAAATACTCTTGATTCTTTTATATTATTACTTAATGATCTCGTTTTTTTTATGATTCTTGATCTTATTAATATTTCTTCATTCTCATATTCTATATCTTTATAAAATTCATATTGTTTCGGTTTATCAAATTTATATAATTCATCTAATTCTTCTTCTTTATATTTTATATGTTTATAATCATAATCATATATACCATTAATTTCATCTTCTTCAATAATTTCTATTTTAATATTTTTTCCAACATTTGAATTATTTTTATTAAATTTTTTAATATTCTCAATTCCTTTTATCCTATATTTAATATCAGGTGATTCATAGATTTCTAATGTTTCCTCTGACTCATTCCTTTTGAAATTTTTGTTATTTGTCAAGGTTAGATTAAAATTATTATAATCATTTATGTTGAAATTATTAAATATTATTTTTTCATTCATTCTCTTTATTATTAAATAATATAAATACTCTTTTATATAAAAAAAATAAAAATATATATCATTTTTTATTATTATTATGATATCATAAAAATTTTATAATACGTATGGATCTCCTTTATAATTTTCAAAATTTATTGTTTTATTTCTATATATTATCGGATTCTCTATTAATAATGATATTACTTTACATACATTTATATTCCATTTATTCTCATTTAATTTTTGCATCACTTCTGATACTACTCTTTTGGTAAACTTTCGTGATACTTCTTCTTTACTTAAAAAATCTTGGATCATAACATTAATTGTATAATTATCTCCTTCATATGAATATAATTCTCTTAATAAATCAATCGGAGGTAACTTACTTTTCAAATCTTTTATTTTTCTTATTTTATATTCTTCTTTAATTTCTTCTTTAATTTCTTCTTTAATTTCTTCTTT
>CERI01117431.1_pt1 | contig 21639 bp, 29 predicted proteins | sample 350261 | NCBI WGS metagenome assembly CERI01 (sample SAMEA2620979, study PRJEB7988) | marine metagenome | isolation source: saline water (ENVO:00002010), including
TCTTGTACCTTTTTTTTCCTCCTCTCTCTTGGGCTGCTCGTTCATCTCCTTGGTCGGCAATATTGTCTCCTACAGTTTTGATACGAGTAATAATATCGTTTCTAAATAAATTCACATCAAAACTTCTTTCAGTAGTAAAATATTTATTTGATATTTGAGTTATAAAATCTAATCCATTATCATCATTTTCATTTAAAAATCTATAAAAATTATCTTTTTGAACCTCAGTTAATTCCTGGTTAATTAAAGCATTTAATAAAATTGAAATAATAATACCCCATACCCCACAATTACCTGAACCATTAATATTCTGTGTAGGAGATAATGATGTAATAACTGGATAATTAATCTGACTATCACTTATTTGTAGTTGATAAAAAGAGGGATCTTGAGCATTTAGTTGACCATTAGGCTCAAATAAATTAAATATATATTGACCATTATTATTTTGCGAAATAAACAAAAGAATACCATGACTAGAATTACCAGGTAAATTCAAAGTAATTAAATATATTCCTTTTTTAACCGGATGACGTCTTGTAAAATATATTGGAAAAACATTTCCCTGTCCAGTTTTTTTTGAAATTTTAAATAAATTTAACTCCCCTTCCTCATTATCTTGGTTGGAAAATATTTCTTTTAATTTCAGTTCAATACTTTCTATTTTATTTTGTATTTTAGCACATTTAATATTACTAGCTGCAGCCATATATATTTATATATATATTTATATATATATTATAATAAGTATTTTAATAATCAATTATATAAAAAATATTTTTTTTTTTATATAATTTAAATTTTAATTTAACTAAAAATTGCTACGGGATGAACCAATTCTTGAGCAATCATTCCTGCTGCACTCAACATAGCCAAACGACCATTATTTAGCTCCTTATTTTGCAAATCAACAGCCAAATCTGTTGACCAATCTTTAACCACATTAAATCCCAAATCACCTTGTTTATAATCTTCTTTAAGGGTAAACAACTTGGTACTAGGGGGCTCCCAACCTCGTTCCATTCCATAAAATTCCAATGCCAGCATAGCAGCAATCACCGATGTTTGTACCATTGGGTCCAATTGTTGAAATTGATCAATAGCCGGCTTATGAGTATTAGTCTCAATAAGAGGGAAAGCTACCGAGGCAAACATACCTAGTCTACCATGTTTAATTTCAGCTTCACGGAAATAATTAAAACGCGATAGCTTTTCACCACTTAGATTAAGAGGGTCAAAGCCCTCAGGGAAGGGGGCTGTCGCCCCAATTTTAGACTTCAAAAAAGTATTATCCTTCGGCGGTGCCGGAGAATTAAATGCCAATCCTGAAGTTAGAAGTGAGAGGAATGTAACTACAATCTTCATCTTATAACTTACAATATGATGATATCTTTAAGCATATTTATATAATATATCTAGCCGAAGTAGGTAAAGAATAATATAGTCGTTTTTTTGTTTTTTTAGAGTTTTTATAAATTTTTTTCCCATTTTTAGTTTTTTTTCCTCCGCCATTAGATCTATTAATTGATTTTTTTCTATTTTTATAATCGATTTCATCTTGTTTTTGTAATTTATTTTCTATTATATCATCTTCTAAAATAGAACTTTTTGTTTTTAATTCTTGTAATGCTGCTTCTTTCTGTTTTTCCATCTCTTTCAATTCTTGTAATGCTTCATCTTTTTTAATTTCTATTTCTTTACCTTCTTTATCAAATTGTTTAAATAAATCAGATATTGCTAGAGTAATCTTATCAGTACCAGGACCTCTAGCAAGCTTGATTAATTTTTTCTGAGATCTAGTTATTCTTTTTTCCAAATTTTCAGAACCCCATCTATATATAAAATCGCATTTTCCTGAAATACCCTGATTTTCAATAACTTTTATAATTTCCTGAATAGTCGGGTTTGGAAAAATTAATCTGTTTGCTAAAATGGAATTTAAACAGATTAAATCATTTTCCTCCAAATAATTATTATATATTTGATGTAAAATATTATTACCTTCTACTTCATTTTGATAATTTAAATATGGAGTCCTAATTCTAGTAGCCGATATTTCTTCTTCTTCAAACGAAATTCTTGGTAAAGTTTCACAATTTACGCTGGGCGGTTCATCATTTTGATGTAATATATTATCAATATTAATCTTATCATTAAGACAAAATTTTATTCTATTATCAGCGTTTTCACCATCATCGCCTCTAAGATAAATTATTTTACTAGAATCGTAATTACCTTTAGAAATTTCTAATTGAATTTGAAGTGCACATCTAATTGCAGATTTTATGCCAAATACAGCACAAAAATTTTCATGGATATTAGATAAACAAATATTATTTAATATATTAACATTATCAATTCCTTTCTTAATTAGCATTTGATACAAAAAATAGGTTTTTTCAATTAATATCAGGGGATTCTCTAATAATTTTTTATTTTGGGATGAAAATTTCCTTTCTCCATCTGCATTTGGATTAGAAATGTCTTGTAATAAACTTTCCATTATTTTACCATTATTTTTTGCTCTATGGAGCCTAGAAGAATTAGTAGTTGAAGTTAAATAAACTTTATAATAAATATTAGACACATAGGTATTTTGGGAGATAAAGTCTTGTAATTCTGTTAAGGTAACTTCCTCAATTACCAGAGCATTTATAGACTGATATTTATTTTGAATATTAGTAATAATAGTTTGTTTATCTGGTATATCATCTATAGACTTTACAATATCTAAAATTTGAAGATAATTATTTATTATAGAATTATGAATTTTTTGACCCACATATTTAAGTAAAGGAATTATAAGTCCATTTATATGTCCAGGTGTAGGAGGATTCATTCTTCCTAATGTAAATATAACTTCAGGGACTAGATCAGCAATTTTACTTAAATTTATATTTTCTTCATATTTGTATTGATCACCTTGTTCAAGATAAATTATATCAACCATTTTATATTGATATGATAGATGATCAGTAAAATTGATTATATAAGCCTCCAAAAAATTATTGGTAGATTTTTCATATAAAATCTTTTTTCCAATTCCATATTTTAAATTATTAGACATTTATAAATATATATATTTAAAGATTAATTAATAATATAATATAATTAAATAAAACAATTATATATAAACAATTATATAAACTATTTTAATAAGCCTGTGTAGCTCAGTGGTAGAGCACCAGCCTTGTAAGCTGTAGGTCGAGAGTTCGATCCTCTCCATAGGCTTTAGCCCTCGTGGCGCAATGGATAGCGCGTGCGACTTCTAATCGCAAGGTTGCGGGTTCGAGTCCCGCCGAGGGCTTATAAAAAAAAATTGAAATATTAATACTAATTAAATTAAGTTTTAATTAATGGGTGTTTCAGTAAACCTATTTAAACTAGAAAAATACCAATTATACTCAGGAAAAAATAAAAAATTTACAGAGGAAGAGGATTGGACTCATGTAGAGTGTTTATATACCAGTATGATCAGTCCTTCACGAGATTTAATTTCAAATACTTATAATAAGGATTTTGGTGAAAAATTTATTTGGGGTAGTATAGATCAGAGTTATTATGATGAACTATATTTATCAGAGAAGAGTAGGTTGAATGTAACCAGAATGCCTTTCTCTGATTTTAAGAAAGTTTGGGAAAAAGCTCTAAATGAAAAACTTCAACTAGAAAAAAATGATGTAACAAATGAAACGATTGTATGCCTAGCCCAGGGAAATTAGGCAATTAATATTATTAATTTACTCTCCTTGCCCAACATGACTCAAAACCATCAACACCATAACATCCACCAATTTTTCCTACTGGCTGAGTCAAATATACATAAACAATTTTTTTAATTTTAGATTTAATATAATTTCCTTCTGAATCAATATTTCTAGGATCATCGTGATTAATTACTTCAATTGTGTAACAATCATTCCGCCAAATAGAACCAATAGGAGGAAACTGAGTAACAGAGGTCATGTAATTGATTTAGAATTTAATAAAATTTTTAGAATCATTTTTTTAAGAAAAGAAAAAATAATATTTTATTATATGAGCTGGAAATTAATCCCTATATTAATAATATTATTAATAATATTGTGGTTCGTACCAGGTTTACAAGTAGGATTCTGGATTATATTAGTAATTTTACTTTTAATTGCACTAATGGGAGGACTTTGGGAATTGGGCGATCCAAGATATTGGTAATCGGACGATCCAAGAAACAATATTTATAAAAATTGATTTATAATTTAGTCATAAATTAAATTATAAAAATGGATTATTTGAAAAATTTAAATCCTCACAAAAGAGATAATGATATAGAATTAGAGGAAGAAACTCATATATATACTATAAATAATAAGTCTGATTATACCTCTGTAACAACTTGGAATCATAGCCATTTTCCCAAATTCAATTCAGATAATATAATCTCTTTAATGATGAAAGGCAAAAATTGGAAAAATAACAAATATTATGGAAAAACAAAAGAAGAAATAAAAAATATATGGGAAATTAATAAAAATGAAGCAGCAGAAGCAGGAACAAAAATGCACCTCGATATAGAAAAATTCTACAATAATATTAACGTTGATAATAAATCCGTTGAATATCAACAATTCTTAAAATATCAAGAAGACAATAAAGATTTAAAACCTTATCGAACTGAATGGATGATTTACGATGAAGAACATAAATTAGCAGGATCGATAGATATGATATATGAAAATACAGACGGAACTCTTGAAATAAGAGATTGGAAAAGAAGTAAACAAATAATAAGAAATAAACAATATGAAGATTATGCACGGACCAAATGTATAAGTCACGTACCCAATTTAAATTTTTGGCATTATGCTTTGCAACTTAACACTTATAAATCAATTATTGAGAGAAAATATAATAAAAAGGTAGGAAAACTATACTTAGTTGTATTTCATCCTACTCAAACAAATTATAAATTAATTGAAATTCCTGAGATGGATGATGAAATTAGAGAACTATTAAAAAATAGAAAAATTCAGATCGAAAAAACTTAAACATTTATTCTATATAATTAGAAATATGAATAATACATTATATCCAAATAATTCAATAGAAGTTGAATTTAATTTTGAAACTATAATTCAATCCTTTTCAACATTATTTTTATCTTTTTCAATATCTTTTTATATTATTGCTGTTTTTTATAAATTTAATAATCAATCAGAAATTTCTAAAATAGAAAGCGAAACCAATCTAAGAAAAAAATATTTTTACAAGTATAAAGAACTATTTGATTTAACTTTACCAGTTGAGAATACCGATAAGTTAAATTTTAAAAATAAATTTATTAAAGACGAAACATCAAGAAAAGACACCATTATTCTCGGTTATAATAAAGAGAATGAAATCTTTGAGGTTTGGTATGATAATAATAAAATTATATTTTTTGAACTAGACACTCTAGCTCAACTATTCTGTGTAGAAAATAATTGCAAAAATATATGTGTAAATTATCAAAACGAATTAAAATTAGCTAAAAGTAAATCTCTTTCTGAATTAGAAAAAAAAAAAAATTTACCTGATGAATTAAATAAATCTTCGGTATTTGTTTCATTTAAAAAATATAATCTAAAAAGTAATAAAAATAAAACAAAAATAATTCCCGAAAATAGTAATAAATTTAAATTAAAAGGCAATATTAAAGATTGGGAAAATATTTATCTTAGTAATGGAGAGTGGATGTCAAGTGAATTAGCAGTGAACGCTTTACGTTGGAAACAAATAAATGAAAATAAAGAAGCTAATACCATAGATGATTCTTTATCATGGTTAAAATGGAAGGAAATGAATAATAAAATTCCTTAAAATAAATAATATTTCTATAAATTAATAATGAGCGAATTACATAGTGAGTCCGTAATAGTTAATCAACCTATACATTTTAGTAGTAACCCAGATAGTCCATTATGGGACGTGTTTATGAAATCAATAATAAAAATGATCGTTCTTTTTGTTCCTTTATTGGGGAAAGCCACCAATGAATTAATAAAACCCTTTTTTAATTTTTTAATTGGTTATACAAATAATGTAAATGAACAAGATACTCTAGATCAAATTCAAATAACCTTATTAGATTTTAATAAAAGTTTAAACAACTCAGAATTTTTAAGTAAACTGGATATTACTGCCGAATATTTTGAAGAAACCTTATCTACACTATTAGAAATTATGGGAGCACCATTATATAACATAATTGAATTATATGCCACGCAAGCAGGTGCAGTCGGAGCGACTTCTGCTTGGGCAGTATTTCAAGGGTTTTTAGACTCTAATCCTTTAACAGCTGAAGCTTGGAATTTATTTGAAACATTTTCTATATTTGGGATGAAATTTACGCTTGTTTTATTAGAATCTGGTATTTTTGCTATGGATGAATATCAAAATATCTTAGATGCTTTTAATGAGATGCAAGAATTATGGCAAAAATTTTCGTTAGATATGCAAGTACCCAATTTAAAACCAGCGAATTTTTCGAAAAATGCAATTTCTAAATCGTTACCAATAATAAATAAAGATCCATTACAAAGCCCAGCCTTACAAATGAAAATTCGAGCAAATAAAGGAGGGAAAAAAAAGAAAGGTAAAAAATTAACTTCTAAAAAAATATTACATAGAATTAAAACTTCTATAAAAAGATTCAAATCATAAATCATTTTTTTTAATATACCATTTTTTAAATGCAATACTTTTTTCAATACTAAATGATGTTTCTAATATTTTATAAGCGATATTTATAGCAATTTTTTCTTGTTCAGTAATTTGGTTTTTAAATTCTTCTATATCTTCTTTTGTTGGTGTTTTATTCATAATATATTTTATGTTAAAATATATCATTCAATTTTTAAAATTATTTGAATTTAAATGTTATTATAAATAAAACATACACAATATCTATTATAAAATTAAAAATCTAATTTATAATATATAATAATATATTTATGAAAAAAAAAACCATAAAACAATTAAAAAAATTAAAAAAATATACTAATTTGAAAGAAACCAAAAAAATATATAGCAAGGTAAAAAAGAAAAAAATACACAATTATAAAAAAATTTGTAATGATAATAGTGATTATATTGGAAATTGGTGTACTAATCAAAAAGTGAGAGAATATCTAAATAATAATAATAATGATATTGTTTCTCCTGAAAAGATATACAAAATTAGAGACGACTTTTTAAAAAATAATATAAATTCCATTTTTAAATATATAAAACATTATACAAAAAATAATCAAATAAATAATAATATTAAAATATTCCCAACTGGATCATCCAAAATTACATCTGATAAAGATGTACAAATCACATTAAATCTTAATTATAATTTCACATTATCCGAGTTAAAAAACATCACAAATAGCATAATTAAAATAAGAAAAGAAAATCAAAAAAACTTTTTTGATAAAAATAAAAAAAAAATATTTGATACATACTTTGACATTAATTATTATCTACCATCCTTATTCTATTTTCTCAACATTCCCATTTCTAAAACAAATTTTATCAATAATATTACCGAATTCTGTTATATTAAAAAAACTTCAACTAATCCCTTTAAGGCTAATGCGGTATTAAAGCCTAATTTTGACAATCCAATAGAGTTCTTATATGAGGATAGTCGTAATATATTAAAAACGTATAAAATGAATTTGAAACATTGTTATGAAAAATATAAAAACAAACCAGCGGTTGCTTTAGCTAAGATAATAAGTAATATCCATACAAATAAATCTTTTAACATAAATAGTTATCTATTTGATATAACTTCTATTAATAATATTTGTGCAGAAATGTACATGAGTATTTGTACTACAATATATGTGGTTTGGTATATTCAAATGAACAACTCTGAAATTATGTCGGAACAATTTAAAAAAGATCTAAAGTATCTAGCAATACCAGCAGTTATTGAAAATCATATTCACTATATTGAAACAAAAAAAGAAAAATATAATCTTCGAATGAAACAAGCTTTAAAAAATGCAAATAAACCTTTATTGATTTCGACTATAAAAAAATTAGTTATGATTAAAAGTGATAAATATTCAAAATCAAAGATAAATATGTTAAAAACATTATTAAAAAATTTAAATTAAATAAATTATTAATATTGAAATTATTTTGATATAAATGCTATAACCGGATTAGTCATTCTTACCGTTCCATTATTAAACATTTGTGTTATATTTGTATCTATAAAATAGTTATTTGTATGTAACCATGTAAATACCGCGGGAATATCATTAATCTCGGCAAACTCGTTGTTATTATAAGGATTAATAAATATATTTCTACAATTATTATTTCTTTCACAATTATCTAATTCTTTAAATGGAGAGATTTTTTGAAAATTAGTCTTTTTTAAGATTTTATTCAATATAGATTTGCGAGGAGGGTCTCTATCTAATGCCAACACTTTTACATAACATTGTTGGTTTGATTTGTAATATGGAACCGATAAAATACTATACATTTCTTTCATCTTTTATATATATATAAAATGAAAAATTGAAATCCATTCAAGCTATAAATACTTTATATAACAACTAAAATGAATAATACCGAATGGAATAAAAATACATACAAAAAATTTAAATGTTGTTATTGCAATTATAAACCTACTGATATCGGAGACCTAACATTTGGTGAATTTTCTCCTAATGAAACTAGATGGGCATGTTTTGAACATGTAGATAAACTGTGGAAATCTTTTAATCCAGATATAAAAAATCAAAGTGATTATTGGAATCATTTGGAGAAAACAAATGGAAAATCGCCCCGACCAGTAAGATAATTAATAATTGTTGATTAGTTCACCACCCTCATTAAGGGAGTGAGCACATCTATCATAATATAAATCAAATGAGGGTAAACCTCCTAATTTTAGAGTAGTTTTGTAACAATCTTCGATTTTTTTTTTCTGGTCTTTTAATTCTAGAAGCGGTGTTACCTCTCCGGTCCTTAAAAACCCATATAATAAAATCCAATCTTCATATGTAATATCATATTCTACTAAATCAATAATAACCTTGACATTTTGTTTAAAAAGAGAAATATCATTTAATCCAAAAAGGTAACCAAATACAGTAGCATTTTTAAGCCTTCCATTTTTATACATATTTTGAATTTCAATTATATTAATAGGTATCAATCGATCCTCACTATGACCCATTCTTAATTTTAAATCAACTAATATGACTTCCATATCTATATTAATAAATTTAATAAACTTTTTTTAATCAATTTATTTTAATAATGCAGAGATAATAATAAAAAATTGATTCAAAATAATTGTACTAGATAAGTATTAGTAAATGAATAATAAAGAAATAAATGAATCAACAAAAGCCAATATTTTTAGGTTTAAATTAAAACCTGATATTATTGAATTAGTAAACAGTTTTGCAAAAACTCATCAATATGATAATAGAGAGGATTATAAAGAAGCTTGGAATAATTGGTATGATGATCAAGAGGAATTTAAACGAGAAGAGCTTCGTTTAAAAGAATTAGGATATGATAAAGATATAAAAAATAAAATGTATAAATCAGGAAGATATTATTTTAGAAATAAATCGAATATAGAGACTACTCCAAAAAAAAGGAGTACATATATTACATTAAATCAAAATGTGTTAGATAATATGGATGATCATATTAAGGAAAATATAAACATATCAGAATATACGCCAGCGAATGGTTATGAAAAATTTTGTGAAGGTAATAAAATAATATTATTTGAAGAGATTAAAAGGTTGTTGAATAATAATAAGATAAGTGGGGATGAAATTCAAAAAAAATTTAAAAAAACTTATAAGAATAGATATTATTTAATATCAAGAAATGTTAAATAATAATAATTTTAAAATTATACCATGTATAAGTAAATGAGTAAATTATTAAGTGAAGGAGGATTTGGATGTATCTATTATCCAGGTATAACTTGTAAATCAAATTCTACAAAAAAAAAGGAAATGGTAACAAAAATACAATTAGAAAATTTTAATTCAAATAATGAAATAGAGGTAGGTAAATTAATAAAAAAAATAACAGGTTACCAATTATTTTTTTTACCTGTAATATCAAATTGTAAAGTAAATGTTAGAAAAATGGAAAAAGATAATATCGAAATAGATAAATGTCCAGTAATAGAAGGTAAAAATCAATCATTAATAGCCATGGATATTCCTTATGTAAATCAAATACCTTTTATAGATATTATCAAAACAAAATCTTCCAATGATATTATTTTAACTATAATTGAATCTTATAAATATTTATTAAACTCAATTGAATATTTAATTAAAATAAATATAGTTCATTTTGACCTTAAGTTAGAAAATATATTATTTAGAAATGAAACAACAAATCCACGAATAATAGATTTTGGAATATCAATCCCAATAGATAGCATAAATGAAAATAATATTAATAAATATTTTTATACTTATGCCCCTTCTTATTATATTTGGTGCATTGATATTGACCTAATTTGTTATTTACTGCACAATACAAAAGATACTCTAACAGAGGAGGAAGCCGAACAAATAGCAATAAATAATGTAGCCAATAACCAAGCTCTAGAAATATTTTCAGAAGATTTTAATAAAAAATATCTAGAAATAACAAAAAAAGAGGTGAAAAAATATGTCGGAAAAGACCGAAATGAAGTTATTGAAAAACTAAAATCATATCATAATACATGGGATAATTATTCCCTAAGTATAATATATTTAAGAATTATAGCACTATTATTTCCCAATGATGAGCATAAAAATACTCTTATAATTTTATTTAGTCAATTATTATTATTAAATATCCATCCTGATCCTACAAAAAGATTATCTATTAAAGAAACATTATCAAGATTTGGCAACATATTTTATTTAGATGATAATGTAGAAAGTTACGTAAATTTATCAAGAAATTTTATAGAAAATAAAATACACACAACAAGACGAATAGAGGAAGATATAAATAATTTAAAAAAACCAATTAAAAATTAATCTTTTTTGTAGATGACAAGTCCGGTTTTAGTTTTAGCCTGTTTGTATTTTTTACCTTTATAAACAAAACTAGGTTTTTTATGTTTTTTAGCATCTAACATCATTGTCATAAATGCATTCATTTTACGTTTAGTTTTTTTATGAGATTTTTTTTTGGATTTACGAGTTTTACCACCTTTCTTGGATGGTGGTGATGGTGGTGGTGATGGTGGTGGTGTGTGTGGTGCATGGGAGCCATGTGTATCCACTTCATATTCCTCTGCAAATTTTTTAAGTTCCTCTTCGTCAGTGGTTGCCCCTTCTTTTAATTTACGAGTGTTACCGCCTCTTTTAGATTTACGCACTTTACTTCCTTTCCTTAATTTAGCCATTATATAATGTCTTAAGAAGATATTATATAATCAATTAAATTTACATTCACTTTCAGTGGTGGTAAGGGTGGTCATGGAGGTGATGGAGGTGATGGTTATGGTGGTTTCTAGTTTTTGACATTCTTCCTTTTTTCCCACCCATGTGATGAGCATGGTGCGATCTTCGTTGACGTGAATGGTGGGGTCTAGTTCCAGCGTGAGAGCTACGGCGATGTGAATGGTGGTGTCTAGTTCCAGGGTGAGAGCTACGGCGAGCACGGTGATGACGATGGTGAGGTCTTCTGTGACGTGAATGGCGGTGTCTAGTTCCAGCTCTTGTGTGGGCTCGTCCGTATTTTTTAGTACATCCAGGCATTATATAATAACCATATAAAATAAATCAAATAATATTTTCAAGATCGTCCTTAATAAAATTAAGATCGGGTAATTGAGTTAACTCAATATGATTTTCTGCTTTAAGTATTTTTTCTAAAATCTCTCCTCCACATTTTTCAGGATCAATATAACCGGGCATATTAAATTGACAACCAAAACATCCTAAACTTTGAGAAATCAACCATTCAATTTTATGTTTCTTTTTAATTTCCGCATTTTTAATTTCTTGTTGAAAAATTTTATCAATTAAACTAAATGCAGTATTCAAAAATAATATATTATCAATTACATTTCTTTTTTTATAAAATAACTCATTCGCTCGTTTTTTATCTTCATTTGTAAATTTATAATCTGTCTTTTTTTGTAAAGTTTTTAAATAACGCAACTCATTTTTTATATTTTTTAAATGTGTAATAGTTTTAGTTCTATAATCATCTATTTTTTTTATTATTGAAAAAATATTTGTATTATAAATTAAGGGATATCTGTATCTTATTTTTCTAGGAATAATAAATTGATTAGTTTCTTTAATATCAACAATTTTTTCTTCCACCTGTCTAACAAGATTCTTCATATCTATAGTTAATTTTGTTTCAGCTTCATTTCGCAATTCTGAAATAAGCCTAATCTTATTTTTAAATAAATTATTATTTTCTTTATTAAATTCAGATAATTCTTCCTCATCACTAGACGATGAAACACTAGCAAATGCATCTACATTATTTTGTTGTTTATTAATTTCCTCCATAATGCTATGTTTTAAAAGGGAAGGGTCACTAAATAATAATACTTGACCAGATTGAAATTCAATATTTGATTGTAATTTATCATATTGATGAGCAGTAATTTTATGTGCCTCTGCCTTTGCATCTAATTTCATATAATTTACAATAGCTAATAAAAATGCAACAAAAGCAGACATTGAAGCAAGAATTACTTCATTAGTCATATTATGACCACATTCCAATGGTGCTTGTAAAACGGATACCATTCCCGATATAAAAATAGCAGGAAACATCAAATGATGAAGTTTTGTTATAGTATAACTCTGAGATTCCATATAAATAATTTTATGTCCTTTTATAAAACTAGCTAAAACATCAAGTGCAGAAGAATACCGGTGAACTATATCTTGTTCATAATCTGCACTAATTTTTTGTTGAACACTTTTATAACTAAGTTTTTTAAATTTTATTGGTATATTATAATAATTAAAATCATAATTTTCAGGTGTTCCACTGCTTCTTTCAGAATCAATATCATTTATTAATTCATCGCTTTCATGGTTATTTTCTAAGTTAGGAAAACTAGTAGATGGAGTTAAATTAATTATAGAATTATTAATTTTTTCGGTAGGGGAATCAAAATTAGACATTATAAAATATACATATTTTTTTTTCAAAATATAGTTTATAATGAAAGGAGGAAAATACACTCGTAAATCGAGAAAAACAAGAAAATCGGTACCTTGGAAAGGGTGGAGCAAATTAGCTCCACATGGTGCTGAACGTACAAGAATGTATAAAAAGTGCGGTAAAAAATGTTTTTTAGGAACCAAAACACCAGGAGACAAACAACATCCCGATTTTCCAATTTGTAATAAAGGAACGTGTAAAATAAATAGCAAGGGGCTATATGCTGCGTTTATTCGTGCTAGACAATGGGGAAAACCTAAAAGTTCCTACAGAGGAAGATCACGTCCCAGATTTTCTCAAAAATATTATAAAAATATAGCTAATAAAGCTAAAAGAATGTTAAAAGATAGAGGTCATCATGTTGGAAATTAAATTCCGGTAGATCCATAAGCTCCCGCTCCCCGTTCTGTTTCATCTAAATCAATCCAATTAACCTCTTTTAAATGACTCATATTTATTTTTTCAATAATTAATTGAGCCACTCTATCATGCACATTTATTTGCAAATCTTCTGAACCATGATTAAACATAACTACTCCAATAGCTCCTCTATAATCACTATCAATTACTCCCGCGGCTATATCAGTATGTTTTTTCCATGACATACCGGATCTTGGAGCAACTCGACCATAATATCCAACAGGAATTGCAATATGAATACCAGTAGGAATAATAGCCTTACCATTTTTAGGAACAATAATATTTTCAGATGCATATAAATCCCATCCTGCAGCATACTCTGATCCCCTCGTAGGAATCTTTGGATCAGGGTATTCTAGTGCCCCATGATTAACATGGTTGTAGGTTTCAATAGGTGCTCTAATTGGGCTTTTAGAAACTCTAATATAAGAATCCATTACAATTATCTTTATATAACGGGAATTCTTTATTTCAATTTATAATAAAAATTGAAATAAAATTAAATATTTAGCCAACTAATAAATCAATAATGAAATTGGAATTGTCAAAAAAACATAATCGGTGTATTCAAGCGGCAATAAATCAATCAAATAAATCTCCATGTGCTCAAAGACATGGGTGTGTGATAGCGGGAAGTGGAAAAATTCTAGGAAAAGGATTTAATAATTATAGAACACAATTTAATGATAACATTAATAAAAATTGCACTAGTTGTCATGCTGAAATAGATGCAATAAGAGATTGTATACACAAAAAAGTTCATTTAAAAGTCGCAGAAGAGTACATTATATGTGGTTAGAGTTTCTTCGATAGGATTAAAATATTCCGCTCCATGTAATCATTGTTGTCAAATAATCAAAAGGTCAGGAATAAAAAAAATAGTTTATAGTAAAGATAATGGAGAATTTGAAATAATACAAACCAAAAACTATAATTCAAATTTTATTACTAGTGGAAATAGATATTTTGGATCATCATAAATATGGATTATTATAATAAATACTATTAATAGGATATTTAGTGGTACATTTCATCCAATCTTTGGGTAATATACCTGCTTCAATTGCCTCTTCTGGAGTATTTAAGGTTGTTTGACAAAATTTTTTATTTAAAACCAAAGGAAAAGCTTCTTTACATGGTGGAGTAGGAAGACAATTATTCATTAATAACATAGTATCAGTATATTCACTGCAACTTATCGCCCCTTTAATAGTGTCATCAACAATATTTGACCTATTTATTTTTCTAGTACCCAATAAATATGTATTATTACAATTATCGCTGTTATTACTATTATTAGAATTTTGACATAGAGAGGTATCTATAGTCGACAAATTAAATCTCCTCTTACAAATTTCAGCGGCTTCACTTGCAGTTTTTACTTTAAGTTTTTTAATATAAGAAGTTTGTGAATGATCTAATGGATTAAAATTCTTAACTACCCAATCAGCACATTTACTATTTTTGGGACAACCGCTTTGTCCTAAATAATCATTAGAAGATTGAGTAGGATTGTAAATTTTACTTAATAATAGTCCTTTCGTAGTAAATGCAGAAGTTGGTAAACATTCACAACTAGCAGGAGTTTGGTTATAAATAATAGAAATTGGAAAGGAATTACATTTAGTAGTTCCACAACTTCTTCTACTTGTAGGTTTAAGTGCTCCATGACCAGTAGGAGCAGTCCCTTTAAATATAGTTCGTACACTTGAGTTTAATTGATTTTGACCAATATTTTTAATATTTCTTCTTTTCCCCTTTAATGAAAATCCTTCAGTAGAATTACTAATGCATTGTTTTGCTTTGTATTTTTTTTTTAATGTAACAATTGACATAATAATAATAATATATAATGATTTAATTATATTATTATTTTATAAATTTATTAACAACAATTTTGAGTAGGATTATTATATAAAAATTGAGTTTTTAAATATTGACTACTAGATGTAGCTACATGAGGCACTTTTGCAATATTACCCTTAGTTTTACCAAATTTTCCATTAATTGAATTCCATTCAGATTGCATTATTTTAGCATTTTTCTTGTTAATTAATGAGCTCTGAGAATGATTTAATGGAGAGAAATCTTTAACAGAGCCAAATTGTTTAGTTGATGGAGGATTTGGTATATTACCTTTATTTAAAGGATCAGTTTTACAAGAATTTTGACATGAATTATTAAATACCGAAGTTGGATGTCTCACTCTTGAAAGCCTAAGACCGACCGAATTTATTGATGTTTGGCCATTAGAGGGAGTAGTTGCACAACATGAATTAACAATATTTTTATTATAAGTACCACAACATCCTCCAGTTCCACGAGGCTCAACTCCCCTAAATGGAGTATTTACTAAACTTCTACTTAATGATGTTTGTCCTACTCTTCCTTGTGCCCTAATAGTTCCTGCAGTAGAAAATTGTGACTTAGAGATAGGTTTGAAATATCTTTCATATTTTCTTGAGTTAGACATATAATTAATCAGAAGAAATTAAATATAAAAAAAAACTCGATAGTGAGGATTAATAGAACAACATCTTTTTAATAAAAAATATAATTTTGTTGGATTTAATTGAGTAAGTTCATCTAAACCTAATAATTCGATAGCTATCTTGTGTAAATTATAAAAAGCCACGTTATATGAAACATTCGATGGTAATTCTTGAATATTTTTTAATTCAGGTGCCATATATTTGTTAAATTTAAACGGTTTATTAATTTCTAATATATTATTGTTAGTTGGATAAGTTTCTAATTTTGGATTTAAAAAATATTTACCATCTTTAATAATAATATCTTTTTTAGTTATAAAAAGAAATCCTATATTATGTTTATTTAATAATTCAATTTGATCTCCAATTTCCAAAATAACTTTTAAACATTCATCATATTTTATTTTACCTTCAATAAATTTATTATTTTTAAAATTTATGTTAAAAGTATCAATTAATATTTCTTCCATATATATATTTTAATTTAAATTTCTATATTTTTTTGGTATATATTTATAACATTTCCAAATTTCACTATTAAAAACAATTTTAAAATTCTCATTTTTATTAAATCTATCTATTATAAAGGATACATACTCCTTTTTTTCTATTGTTTGGAAATAAATAAAAACCTTATTATTATAATTATTCATATGTTTAAATTCTATATTTCTAATACATTTAGGTCCCAGTATTTTTTCAAAAGTATTTCTAATTTCTACTAATCCAATATTTTTATTTACCCTTGGAATACAAATATTTGGGATTGATATCATATTGATTATTATTATCTAAAAGGTTCTTATTAAATATATTCATTTTTTTATTTAATAAGATTAATATCAGGTTTCTTTATATTTTTAAATCCTAAATTAATACCTGTATTATAATAAGTATTGCTGTTAGAAACCTTATATATTTATAATTAATCATATTTAAGTTAATTTTAAATAAATTATTTTAACAATAAATATAGCTCTAAATATTTAAAGTTATTATACAATATATTAATTAACGTAATGAAAATTTATTTATTATTAAATCTATTATTCTCTCTAAGTAATAGTTTTATTTTTCCTACCAAAATATCTCATAATGCAATTGAACATTGTGATGTCGACAACTTGGACGCATGTTGCAATCCTTGTAAAAAATGTAATTCTACTGGAACTACTTTATGTAACTTTTGTTATGGAACGGGATTTTTAACTTTAAAAAACGAACTCATTGGAACAGGCAATAGCTGTCCAGCATGTAAAGGAACTGGAGAATGGGAATGCAAAGATTGCATGGGAGCAGGTAAGATAGCACGATGGAGAGATAATTTAAAAAAATAACGTAATTACTATCCTATCTAGAATTAAAAAATTCATGGATAGATTTATCAACTTCCTTATCGAGTAAATGTTTTATATCCGACTGCTTTAATTTTTCATCTAAATTTTTTTTTTTATTTAATGCTTGACTAAAATTTTTAACACTATTTCCATGTCTCTTTGAAGGTTCATTTAATATTTTTTTGATATCATCATCCTTTTTTAAAGTTAAATTAAATCGTTTTAATTTATTATTAATATATTTTTTAATATTATCGGGGTCTAATAATTTGTAGTAATTCATACATATTACATTTTTATAATTTTCTATTAAATTTTTATAATTTAAATAATAAATATTATACATTTCAATTAAATTTTTATATTCTTTTCCGTTCATGTTACATGATCCCATCAAGTTTTCTTTATTTAAATCTATGTTATATGATGTTTTTTTAATACTTTCAATCCAATGATAAGGCGGTTTATACATACATATAAAAATAGACTTTGGATTTTTAATAACAGTACTTTTTAAAGATTCAATATCTATAGTATGTTTCCATAAATGAACCGAGCCATCATTTCCCCCCAAATTACTATTTTCAACATTTGCTTTTATTATTTTCGCTATAAGATTGGTTCCTGTGCAAAATGGTCCATAAATTTGTACTGCCTGCATATAGTTATTAAAAATATTTAAAAAAATACAAAATAAATCAACATGACTGTATTTATTTTAATAAACCAAAAAATTGAAACAAAGTTTTAAAATAAAATCTGTAATAAATTACATACAATAGACATAATAAAATGAATCAAAGGAATCAAAGAAAGACTCTTCATAGCAAAACTTCTTATAGACATTTTAGACAACAGTTTCCAGTTTTAGTAGAGCAAACTAGAAGAAATAATGAAAATGTTCTTACATTCGATAAATTATTTAAAAAGGAAGATAGTCTTCCTCCGATCAAGAAAACCGAAGTAAACCCTGGTTGGGTAAAAATAACCAAGGATAAAAATAATAATATAAGCAAAATATATGGAAAATCACTAAATGAACCGGAAATAATAGAGCTACTTAAATTTAAAGAGGCTCAATACGAATCAGAGTTAAAAATAGATAATTTAAACAAAAATATCCAAAAATCTCAAGAGTGTGATGAAAATAGATTTATCCCTATTGACAGTCTATATTATGAAGATTCTTTTAATAATGATGAATTATATGAAGAAGAAGATATAATTGAAGAAGTAGAAACATCAGATAGTGAAATAGAAGGATATTAATTCGGTAATTATCAAAATATTACTTCTTTTTTTATGTTAAATGGATGAATTAGATATTTCTTGGTTTAAAAATCAGGAAATAATTGAAAAAAAATATGATGATTTTTACAAAATAAATTTTTCTTATTTATCTATAAAATTTTTATATGTTAAAAATGATGAATTAATATATATAAAAAAAATAAAATATAATTTAAACAGTAATATTCTAACAAAAAATGAACTTATTAATATTTTTTCAAAAAATAGAGTTTTAAATAATGAAATGTATTCATTATTTGGTTTATTAAAATATAATATAACCATATCTCCTGAAGAAATATTGAAATGTAAAGATATTTATAACAATAATTATACTGAAATTTTAACTCACGTAGATGACATATATTTTGAAAAATCTATAAAATATTTGTCTTCTATAAATGAATTGTTTATAATATTAAAACCTAAAAGTATATTAAATCTTACCAAAAAAATAAAAATAACAAATAAAAAAACAAAACGTAAACCTATAGTTTAAAATGCTTAAACCCATCTATATTTACTATTTTACTTTAATGGATAATCTAATAAATAAATTAGATGAAAATTTAACTAATAATTATGAAAATATCACAAATTTGGGAGAAAATGATCATCCCCAAGAAAGTTGGATCTCAAATAGTTATGGGGATTTAATTAATAAATTGTATTTTCAATTAACACGGCAATCCTGTAATAAAATAGATATTAATATTATTAATAATTATGAATATTTAATTAATGAAGGTATTAATAAAAATAATTTACCCTTAGTTAAAATATTAATCTCTCTTCTTTTTCAAACTAGAGATATAATTAATGGAAAAGGAGAATATAATCTATTTTATAATATGCTACCTATTTGGAATAAATATTGGGATAAAATAAATAATATTTTTTTAAAAAAACCATTATTGTTATTATTTGATACCAAATCTATAAATAATAATTATATTTATGATTTTTCTCACCCGTATGGATCATGGAAAGATATTAAATATATATTTAATAGTTTTAAATTAAATTTAAAATTAAGTAAAAATGAAATAATAAGCGAATGTAAAAAAGATGGAATATTATCGTATATAATTTTTATAATAAAAAAGGAATGGAATATCAATAATTCTCTGATGTTTAAATGGTTGCCTAGAGAAAAAAGTAAAAAATTCGGATGGCAAGTAAGTATTTTTGCTAATAATTTATATCCCAATTTGTCTTTACGTGAAGCTAAATCTCTCTATAGAAAACGATGTGCGACACAAAATATTAAGTTAGAAACAATTCAAATTAATCAATGCAATCATACTTGGTCAAATATAAATTTTAACGAAAAATGCACTAGTTTAACAACAAGTAGACAATTTAAATCTTTTATGAATAAAGGTTCTAATAATTTATATATTAATCATATAGATAGATTGACCTGTAAATTAAAATTTCAAAATTATTTATATAATCATTTATCTAATTCAAGTGTTAAAAATCTTAGTTTGGGAGAGATAGTAAAAAAAATGATCCATTTGATTAATTTAAAGGATCCAGAATTAATTAAGTATTATAATCTCATTTGGGATAAAAAGTTATCTGAAGATCAAATAGTTTTTTCTAATATCATTCCTGTATTAGATCTCTCATTATCAATGATCTCTGAAAATACGGGCTATTATGATGCATTAGGAATAGCTTTATGGATAGCATGTAAAAGTGAAAATAAAAGGATTTTAACATTTAATAATGAAACTTCTTGGTTAAACTTAGAGAATTTAGATAATTTATCTTCTATGTTAGAAAAATTTAAAGAAAATAATATAGGTCATGGATCAAATATATATAAATCTTTAAAATTAATAATCGATGTTTGTATAATTAATAATATACCCAATGAAGATATTGAAAATAAAAAATTAATAATTCTATCTGATATGCAAATAAATAAAGCAGATTCAAGTGATGATAATTTTATATTGCAAGAAAACATAGATTATATGTTTGGAATAGGCGGATTGAGCAGACAAAATGAAATTCCCTATAAATCACCAACAATTATTTTTTGGAATATGAAAACAACTAACGGATTTCCATCATTATCTAATATCAATAATGTATTTATGATATCTGGAGTAAATCATAAATTATTATTTAATTTAATAAAAAATGGAAGGTCAAATATTAAAGATTTGAATAGCAAAGATTCAATAATTAAATATTTTATTTCTAATAAACGGTATAATTGGTTTTGGAAATAAATATATTATTATTAAATTTAAATATATCTTTTGAAAAGATATATATAAATAATAAATGAGTACTAGAAGATATATAAATAATATAAGAAGGTTAGCAGAAGAAATAGAAAATTTAAATGAGAGCGAAAATCAATTAATAGATTTTGAAGAATCGCCTACAAATATTAAACATATCATTTCTAAAGAGGGAAAGAAAGTATTGAAATATGAAAAACACACTCAAAATAGGTATTCTCAAAATATTTGTCCTATATTAAATGAGCCCTTTAATCAAAACCACGAAATAATTGAATTACCTTGTAAACATATTTTTGATCGGGACTCTATATTATTTTGGTTGGAAAACCATAAATCTGAATGTCCTGTTTGTAGATTTAAATTACCAAGTAAAGAACAATCTAACTTTACTAATATAGAACAAAGAGATATAAATTATGAAACGTTTGAAGCGGAGGAAAAAGACGATGAAATCAATTACTCCAGCGAACCATTATTAGCAGAAAGAGAAAATATGGAAGGTTCAGATTTTGAGAATTTAAATACAGAAATAAATATGGAAACCTTATCTCGCTCTTCTAGGATTGCTATTAATTTAAGTTATGATAATGATATAGAAATTTTAAGAAATGCATTTAACTTATCGGTATCACA
>CERI01072895.1_pt1 | contig 21617 bp, 27 predicted proteins | sample 350261 | NCBI WGS metagenome assembly CERI01 (sample SAMEA2620979, study PRJEB7988) | marine metagenome | isolation source: saline water (ENVO:00002010), including
GAATTTCTCGTACTTTTTAGCACGCAGGGCGGCGTACGTCTCTTTCATCTCCGCCGCGATCAGTGTTTGGAAAAGGTACCCGTATCGTTTCGGATTTTTGTAGTACATGCCAAGGACTTTTCCCCACTCGTCGCGATCCAATCCTTCCATGACTACGACATGACCGCGTTTCTCCAGCGCTCGCAAAAGCGTTGACTTGCCGCACGCGATGTTTCCATTTACGCTGATGATGAGAGTCATTTTTACCTAAATGGAAACGCAAAACAAAAATCATTTTCGGGTTTGAGGCCGACGCGGCGGCGGAGATCGCGCGACAAATTTGGGTTTCACTTTCTCAAACCCCTCTAACGTCTCGGTTTCCGTAGCCACTTCGCCCGCGTGAAAGGGATGCACGACAGAAGCGAGTCTGTAAAACAACTTCACGATGTAGTCGACCTGCGAATCCTTCACCTCTTTCAAAATGTCAATGCCGTGCACGTGATACACCACCGCGTTCTTCAGTTTGGCCGGGTCGGGCGTATCGGCGATCACGGTGCTCAAGTCCCGGGGGGGGACAACCGAAAACAATGTTTCGTAGTCGCGACGACTGTCGTCCGTCGACAGCAGGGAGTGCACTACTTTGTCTATACATGGATTTGCGCACAACTGGCGTTTGAGCAGTCGTCTGCACGTTCCCGACACCTTGGTATACGCGCACATGGCAGAAACTGCCGAGTCTATCTCTGGTTTGTTCATTTTTTTGTTCGCGTTATTTTTTTAAACAAGATAATAAATGAAAGATTCATTCGATATAAAAAAGGCACTGCTTGTCGTATTTATAACAAGCGCGTTTGTAGGTGCTATATTTATTGCAACTGGGCGAAATAAATCGCGACAAAACTTATGTGCTCCGCCGGCTTCTGGCAGTTCAGTAGCCATTACTGGAGATCCACCATGCTTGTGCGATTCTACCCGACTACTGGACAATAACGGCACTATGGTGAAGGGATACCCCATAAATAATAGGTGCTACTTTTGCCCTCAAGGACAGACCGTGGGAAAAGGGGCAGATGGAAACCCCGTTTGCGTCAAAGAAACGCTAACAGTGTGTGACCCTACACTTTCCTGCGAACATCAAAATTCTTGCAACAGATGCGAAAAGGGATATTTATGTGACACTACTTCAAAGGCCGGTGTGGGAAAATGTACAAAGTGCACCTATGCCAATCTTTTGCCGCTTGACTATACAAAAGTTACTTCCAACACGGTTGCGCCAAAATTAAATACTCTGTTTTCCGGAAAATGCTATTCTGACATCTTGACTAATGTTCAAACTGCCACCAGCAACTACAAGATAGACCCTAGTCCAATCTGGGAATTCAATCCAATCCCGACATAACATATTTTTAAACAAGATAATAAATGATTAAAAATATAGCTACTACGAGATATGTGCTCGTAGCTATAATAGTTCTATCGTTTGTAGGCATCGTCTATTTTGTCACCAAGGACAAAAGAACTTGTGCCGAAAAAGGGGAGGAGAACGATCCCAGGAAAGGGGAAAGTGGTTGTGTAGAGAAATGTAGAACGAAAACCCCACAAAACGATCCGTTTAGATGCGTTAGTGAGAAATTATGTAAAAACAGAGATTATAACGGAATAGTCAAGTGCGCGGATTGCGAAAAAGGTGAGGTTGCGGTCGAAAAAAACACAGGCGAGTACAAGTGTCAACAAGAGTGCATTTCTACTGACGACTGCCCAAGCAATCAAAAATGCCAGCCTGTTTCGTCAAAAGAAGATACAACTCCTCCACAATATTGCGGAACTGCTACGTACACTTGTGTGCTCGACCCGGAACAGGATATTATGGATGGTAAAAAAATTCTTGTTAAGAGGGGAGATAGAGGAAAAAAATGTGTACCGTCTCCAGTCGGAACATCTTTGAGTGAGTGTTTGCTAAGTGGAAATAGCATTACTACCGGGGATGATAAATCATGCACTTGCAATCACAAAAAGGGGTATGCTCTAAATAGCCAAAACACGGCCTGCGACACGGTTGCATGCACGGAAGACGGGATAAACGGATGGGGGGCGCTCGGGACAAACAATATTAAAAGCACGGCCTTTAATCCTAATGTCAAGGATGAAATTGATGGCACTTGTTATGCCCTAGATAGTGATGGACTTCTTGTAAATCCTGAAAATGATACAAGTGAGTGCAAGAGCGCTGTTAATAAACCAGCTTGTATAAAGCTTAATAGTGATGGGTGGAAATGCAAGTGGTTGCCTGGGGTATCTTGCGACCGTATACCGATTCCAATGAAAGCTTGCGGTTTTGCTGAAGACTGTGGTGACATTTGTCCTAAGGAGGTAGATAAAAATTTTTGGAAAAAAAAATGTCAATGCCAATCTTCCTACGATGGCAATATATGCTGTGCAGCGACCCAGCGCAACGTTCATGGCGATAATATGTATTGTCAAAGTTACCCGTACACAGATCTTATCGGTATTACAGATCACGCTACATATTTTATTCCAAACTGCCCGTCTCAATTCGAGTCAGACACAGACAGGCTCGGGACAGACATCATACATCAAAAATTAAGCAAGCAACAAGTTTGTAAAAACTTTTACAATAATGGCAAAGAAAAGAGTAATAAAGAGGTAGGCGGTTTCAACCCCGTCACGAAATATAATGGTATCTGTATTCCTGATGAAAGTGAGGGAGCTGGTTTCCCCGTGGACAGATGTTCTCGTACAAACGAAAGATGTGTGATCCCGAGCACGCGAAATCCCAATCCGCCACCGACCAAGTGCTAAATCCGTGTCGAGATTGTCCTGTCGGTAACAAGATAGAGGCACGTTACCCCGATCAGGACGGAAATCTAAATCGTCTTTGTGCCGAGCACGCGAAAGCGGTGCTGCTGAATATAAAATTGGTTGTTGAATAAATGAAGAATAAACGGAGGGAAACTAATAATATCAATTTGGGAAGAGTAGGATTGGTCGTGTTCATGGTGGTGGTGTTCGCCGGGCTAGTACTCTTCACTGCACGACCACAAAGTGCACAACAAAAGTGTGAAGCATCCGGAAAACTGTACATACCAGATGCACCCGGAAATAAATGCAGACAGAGATGCACGCAAAGTGATCTTTGCGATTTAACCAAAAAGGATCAACCATGTAAGTACCGATCTGCCGGCGACGATATTAAATGCATGAATTGCGACAGAAAGGATGGAAAAGACCAAATCGTTTATAATAATGCTTGCACGCCGATTTGTGCCAACGACAATGACTGTTCTAAAGGAGGATGTCGCCAAATCAAAGGTAAAAATACGAGTGTTTGTAAAAAAACACAATGGTGGGGAGTTCCTGCAAAAAGCGGAAAGGGTTCGGTGTGCATTGAAAAAGATACGACAGATAGTAATCCTCCCGGCAACCATATTGGGCCTTATGACAACTTGAAATTATGCATACGTAAAAATAATTGTACGTGGCCATACAAATTTAATGCAGACAACACGGATTGTAATACGCTTCCGTGCACCAAAAATGCGCTGGGGGGATGGGGTAGCTCGAAACCAGGTGAAAAATCTACTACTTACCTCTATCAAAAACCGCAAAAAAAAATAGCCTCCGATATTGCAAAATACTATGTAGATCAATATACAGATGACGATGAAACTAAAGTAGGTACGTGTTTTAAAACGTATAAAATAGAAAATGGAGAAGAAGTAGGTACTCCCCCTCAAGTTCCTGTTAATGATAAAGAATGCAACAATCAGTTAACCGAAGAGAAATGTGAAAATGCTGCATTTCCAAACGGAGATGAGCGTGTGCCGCACTGTAAATGGTATCCGGCAGGATCGTGTTTGAGAATCCCAAAGATGTTGGATCCTCCCTCGCTGGATTTCGATAAGAGCGACAGTGGAGGCTTCACAGCTGGGGTAATAATTGATAATAAACAGCTAAGCGATTTGGATAAAAATAAAAAAGCCAAACAAACTGATTTTCCTAATTTTTACGGGGGCCATGGCCAAAACTGGTTGACGGACTATCCAAAAGTATTGGATTATGATCCTACCATTTCAAATTGTAAACACAAACTCATGGCGCAAGGAGCTGCTGAAGATGAAGCGGCGAAACTTTGCGGCAATTTCAACGAGGAGGAGGAATTCAATCCGTTAGAATTTAGAAGATGCGCGGGAGTCGTTGCCAACGTAGATTCACAATACCCAACATTTCACACGACTATGCAACCATTCTTCGTGAAAAAGTTAACTCCAGACCAAATAAAATATGCGCAAGACAATCCGCGCACCTATAAGACTGAAAACATAAGTCCATCACCGACAAGCGCGCCGACAAGTAAAGATCCAGCTTGGAACGATTTACCTTGTGTACAATTGATAAAAAAGCCAAACACCCCTTGCGACGGTAGCCGTGAGTGCATACAGCAAGCTCAAACAAGATGTGACACAACTCCCGACTGCAATGGATTTTTTTACTATAGTAGTGGTAGATGGTGCCCCAAAAGTTCATACATTCCCGACGCCAAAAATAAACCACTTCCTGGCGGAACATTTTACTACACTGACACTCCTACCCAATACACTCCAGGACTAGTAGTTTCACTTGGATCTCCCGATGGAAATATTGGGGTACAAAACACAAATGTATATTGCGCGAGAGGCGCAAGCTGCGCCGGCAGAGACGCGGATGCTGTTAAGGCTGCGTTTGATTCTAATATATTAGGGCAAACTAAAGATAACACTCTGTTTCCCGTAGTAGATTCGTATTGCAGCGACTGCACCTTAACTCCGGCAGGGGAGCGCTCTAATAATTGGTGTTGGGCTTCCGATGAAAGCAACAGCAAGTGGTCAACATCAAAGAATCTAAAAAAAGTAACGATGACTACTGACACGGGTATTGCCAAGGGTCGAGATCCAAACTCCTGTTTTGATAACTGGTATAAGGATTATGACGATGCATGCGGAGTAAAATGAAAATGATAAAAAAAAAGAAAATCGCCCGTTTCAACAAAAGATGACGTCTTCTCACTTTGACTCTTCCATTATTCTTAACGAAAAGCAGCAGGAAGCGTACGATGCCATAGAAAGGGGCGAGTCAGTTTTTTTGACGGGCGCCGCCGGAACCGGCAAAACGGCCATCATTCGCAAGTTCGATGCGGAGACGCGCAGACGAGTGTCCATGACCTCTACTACGGGCACGTCCGCCCTGTTGATGGGCGGCTCGACGTTGCACAGCTATCTGGGGATCGGATTGGGAGATGGGTGCGTTGAGTGGTTGGTCGAAAAGATTTTGAAACGAAAGTATCTCTCTACACGGTGGAGACGCATTCAAGTACTCGTGATCGACGAGATTTCAATGCTGTCCCCGGAACTGTTCGATAAGCTGAACGCAATCGGCAAACGCGTTCGAAAATCCCAAAAGCCCTGGGGAGGAATCCAGCTCGTGCTGTCGGGCGATTTCATGCAGCTTCCAGTTGTAAAATGCGTTAATTTTACTTTTGAAGCGAAAACATGGAATGAGTCCATTTTACACACCTTTTCTCTGACGGTCAACGTGCGTCAGTCGGGCGACACATTGTACCGAGACATCTTGTCCCGATGCCGGATGGGCGATCCATCGGACGACGACATTGCCGCGCTCAACGCTCGAGTCGACGCAGACGTGTCCGTGGACGGCATAGTGCCGACGAAACTGTACTCGCGCAACTACGACGTAGACAGGAAAAACGATCACGCGCTGGAAGTGTTGGAAGAAAAGTACGAGAAAGCGACGGGAGAAGAGCTAGAATTTGAACAGTACGATATGAAAACGACGACGCGCGATCTCAAGTGCCCGGATTACAAGATCGCCAATGCCATGAAAAATTGCATCGCGCCCATCGAAATGCAATTGTGTGTAGGCGCCCAAGTGATGTTGTTGACCAACATGTTCGAGGGAGAGGGCGACGAACGCAAATTGGTCTTGAGCAACGGGAGCCAGGGCAAGGTTGTGAGCTTTCGCAGTTCGGATGGTATTCCCCGAGTCAGTTTTGCTTCCGACGGTCTCACGCGCGATATCGAAACGCACTCTTTTGAGGTGTACGAGGAGAACAACAAGGAGGTTCCATTCATCGTCATGTCACAGATTCCTCTGCGGTTAGCGTACGCGATCACCATTCACAAATCGCAGGGACTAACGCTGGATCGTGCCGAAATCGACATTAGCAACTGTTTCGAAGCGGGACAGGCATACGTCGCGTTATCACGAGTTAAGACGCTACAAGGACTTTGTCTGACACGTCCATGCTCGAAGAAAGACATCCGTGCAGATCCAAAGTGTGTTCAGTACTACGAGTTCCATAATATTAAGGAAAAACAAGAAGGCCTCGATCTGGGGGGCAGAGTAGTCATCCGGCGCCCCCGCATGATCAAACCAGTAAGCACGTTCCGTGTCGGTCAAGTTGCGCGGTGAAATCGGTTGAATGAATAAATTAGATTTAAATATACATCCATACAATATAAATGCAAATTTTTGTGAAAACTTTAACGGGCAAGACGATCACCCTGGACGTTGAACCCTCAGACACCATAGACAATGTTAAGCGCAAGATCCAAGACAAGGAAGGCATTCCGCCCGATCAACAACGGCTCATTTTCGCGGGCAAGCAGTTGGAGGATAGCCGCACGTTGTCCGACTACAACGTTCAGAAGGAGGCTACGCTTCATCTTGTTTTGCGTTTGCGCGGCGGTCGATAAATGTTTTTGTATTATTCAAAATACAAAATAAAGACTTAACCTCATGTGTGCGAGAATAAATGATTAATTATCGCACACTTAATCTGGTAGAATTGAAAGAAGTGTACTGGGTATTCAACCGAGGGGGGGTAGACTCTATAATCGCGTTCGAAGTGAGCAACAACCTGTGTTCTATATTTTTGATTCTTTACTTGTACGCGGTGCTGTTCAGAATCAACTGGAACCGCATCATAGGGGTAGATCCGCACTCGACTTGGATTCATTCCGAACCGATAAATCCGTGTCCGAATCGCGCGTGCTCGACAGCGTTGCAGGCAAACATCCTAGTCACTGCGCTCATCATGATCTGGAGTATCATTTCGGCGGTGAGCAGCTGCGCAAAGGCCTTGGCCATTCGAAAAAGGGTCACGTCGCAAATTGGATTTCAAAAACTGGACGGGAGCACGCCCTGGAAAAGAATAGCCAACGATATTTCCATGACCGAAACACAGTTGGAAAACATCGCCTTTTTTCTCTGCGCGGAAACGCGGCAGACCGCTGTCGTGTTGAAACTTCTCAAGATACAACCCTGCTCCATATGGGTTAGCCGGTACTTGGTTTGGGCGATTCAAAGCACGCTTAATATTTCGAGACGCGGCGTAGTATTGGACGCGAGCGCCCTCAATCTTGAGATAGAGGGCATGGGAGACAATTTGGACTTGGCTTCGTCTGCGAAGCGTATTCGGATCGTCGCTTTTTTTTTGATACTAACGTCGCCCTTCTTCGTTTTGTACTACATGACGCGAGTTCTCATTCAGGAATTCCATCGCTACAAGGCGAGACAGGGCGACGACAAGTACACATGGTCTGTCGGCGCGCAGTACGCGTTGCGACTGAAAAACGAGTTGCCTCACAAATTCAAAAAGAGATTGAGCAAAATTCAACCAATTGTAGAAGCAGTGAAAAAAAACAAAAAACAGAACGTGTGTGTGCAATGCATTTTTATTATTACTCAATTTGTAATCACATGCTTCTTGGTGACATGCGTAGCAGCTTCCTTCGTTTCCATAGAGGAGGGAATTTTAAATGAACCCTTGGGCATTGTTACGGGCGCGTTTTCGGCATGTCTAATGATCGGAATGCAAAACGACAAAACGCATGAACCGCACGAAATAGAAAAATTCAAATCTAAAATTAAACGCAAATTCGGAAAAGACTCGGAGGAAGTTGTGATGTACTTGAAGAGCCGCATCGTCTACGTAGGAATGGAACTGTTGGGCATCGCAACGACGCCCTTTTTTTTGATCTGTCGACTTTTGCCGCGTCTGGAAGAGATTCGGATGGCTCTAGAGATGGATCATCCGAACGCAACAGAAGATCCGTCCCTCGTCTACTTTGAAACACACGACACTTTTGTAGAAGAAAAGGAAAGGATGGCTTGGGAGTACTCGGACGACGACGACAAGCGATGGAACCCGTCAATATCGGAAAATCACCGACCTCCGGCTCACGGGCTCGCTCTGCCGATCAGGTGCAGCAGAACAAACGCTATTCCTTGAATCAAACAGTCCGACACGTCGTCTTTCTTTTTCATGTCCTCGATTTTTTCGATAGCGACGGAATCGCATCGCGCGAGGAGCACATCTTCGGCTATTTTTACTGCCCATTTCTTGCGCGCAGGCTTGTCTACGGCTTTGTAGCGCACCGTTCCCTTTTTAGTCGTTGTTTTTATTTTCGGCGCGCCCAACACCTGAGTTTTATGGTAGGCAGGGAAGTCGACGATATTCGCGAGTCGGCCGAACATCATGAGAAAGTAGCTTTGCACGTGGTGCGCGACGCGAATTGCCTTAGGGTTGCGCACTTTCCCAAACTGCATCTGGCGCTCGACAACAATGTAGTCGCACTTTGAAAAAATGTCAACGTGAGAGTCGAGCAGCTCGCTGATGGTGCACAACGTGTCTGAACTCACTTCCGTTCGCGTGTCGTCGCCAGTAGCAACGTCTTCGTTTGAGAAAAAGACGGTTTTCCCAATCATGGCGACTCGTTCGATGATCTCTCGAGTCGCATCGGTCGGTTCTCCGTTGGGCTGATAGTGCAAGCCGGTTCCAGCTATGTTTGGAAGTTCCCGACGATCGTACGTGTCAACCCAGAACGCAAAGTTTCGAATGCCCATGTCCATACTAAGAATCGTAATTTCGTTTGCGTTTGTCATGATCTTATTTGATGACAAACGCGTCTTTAAAGACTATTTTCAATAATAAAAATAACATGCAAGCATTTCAATCATTCGTAAACAAATATTACACATGGGTGCCCGGATCCGGGTACGAACTGTCGCCGGAGTTGGACGACGACACGCCGTTGTATGCTGAAATGCGAAGAGGAAAAATCAAGCCGGCTTCCATCGTATCGTACGCGACGCTCGTCGACAGTCTGTGGTCGCAAACGTTGGTCGGCCTTGACTCGACCGTGTCATCCCAAAAACAGGTCATGCAAGCGGGAAGACAAGCGTACGGTCGTACGGCGGAGCTCGACTACCAGATTCGCGCGGGTGACACCAAGGACGTTCAATTCACGAAAAACGTGATTCGCTTTTGCAAGGACAATGGGATTGGCCGCTGCGACGAACTGATTGCACTGTCCGGTATCCGCAATTTCAGAGTTCCAGAGCTGCGACCCATCGGTTTATACCTTGGATTCATGTTCATGAATATGACGGGAGACGGAGAGGAAAAGATAGAAGAAGAAGAAGAAGAGGAAAAGATGGAGGAAGAAGAAGTAGAAGACGAAGCGTTGATAGCGCTTCGGCAAACGCTCACAGAGGAACACGAAGAGGAGGGATGGACAGTGAGAGTCAGCGTCGACGGCAACCCAGTGTACTACAACGAGGATTTAAACGAGGAACAAGCGAATTTGCCCGAATTGTTGTTCGACTTTTAATCCTTGCCAATTATGGTTTCGATTTCTCCGTTTTTCATAATCACGTCATCGCTGGATATGTGCTTGAAGATGAGCTTGACCGAAATGTCCGCCAATTCGTCTCGGGCGGTTTCTATATCTAAATTTCGTTTCGCTTTCTCTTTCAGCACGTACAGTTCAAGCAGCTGATTCTTGACGTTCTTTTTTTTCAAATCAGCCCATTGAGACCTCTCGAACTCATGCTTGAGCTGCTCCTTCAGGTCGTTGAATTTTTCCATGTTGTGAATTCGATCTTTAACAGACATGAAGTTCATCTTTTTCGTCAGAATTTCAACGATCTCTGCGCCTATTTGGTCGGGAGACTTCGCAGTGTTCTGGTCGCCTAAAAAGTATGAAAACGAACGACCCTTTGCATTGTTGACCAAAAAAGAGCTCGCCGTGATGTAGCAACCGCTCGGCGCTTTGCCGTGCGCCATATTTAAAAATACATCTTTCCAAAAATCGCTTTTTTGTCTCAGGGATACTTCTATTAACATGGGAAAGCGGAGTATCTTTCTTTTCATGTATTTATTTTAGAGTGCGCGTTTGCTTAAATGTATTACGTATAAAAAAATATTTTTTATACGTTTTTGAGAATATAAGTCGCTTTACCATTTAGAGCTCCATGACGAGCAGGACGAGGAGACCGAACACGACGGAGTGAACGGCGATACCCAGTCCCGTCGGACACACATTTTTGCCCTGTTCAACCGCTAATTTTTTCTTGGTCGGACCAGGGATGCTATTAGTTAGTTTGTAAACCTGAGGAAGACTCACGACGGCGAATAGAAGAGCGGCGATAACAGCCGCGAGCGCTTTAGCTCCGAAGTTGCTACTTCCTTTTTTAGATGATCTGCTTTTAGAACGTGCCATTTTATACTATAATTTATTTTTTTTTTTGAAAATGATCATCTAAAAACGTGAGCTATAATATAAAATTATGTCTACTTCTACTCAAAAAACAAATACTCGACGACCTGCTCGTCAACGGACAAATCTCCTCCGTGGGAATTTCCAACTTTTTAATGAAAAGGGCGACCTGAAGCTTTTCAGTGAACCTAGCGACCGAGGGGTGAAAGGTGTCGTGTTCGAAAAGAACAAAAAGGTCATGAACGCGTTTCCGAGAGTCAAGCACGTGACTGTCTCCGTCGATGCGGAGATGAACATGCTCACGGACGCCGACGTGCAAAAGGGACGGTTCTACGATCATCACGAAGGCGCGCTCATTCGAGTGTACTGGGCGAGCGAAACGTGGCAGGTGTCTACTCAAAAGAAGATCGACGCGTTTCGAAGCCGCTGGGGAAGCGCCCAATCCTTCGGCGACACATGGTCGCGCGCTGTCGCCCATCTGCACGAAAACGTCGAAAATCCGTTGCTGGTTCTCTTCAACACGCTGGACAAAAAGAAGCAGTATTTGTTCATCGTACGCCACACCGCCGACAACCGGCTCGTTTGCGACGCGCCTGAAAATCCTACCCTGTTCCACGTGGGTACATTTGAAAAGGGAAAGCTGAATACAGACGACGACATCGGCTTGCCCAAACCCGCGACGCACAAGTTCGAAAGCGTGGACGAACTCAAGGCTCATGTGCTCGCGCTGTCGCCCTCCAAACTAAGCGGTTGTCTAGGATGCGTGCAAGGCGCGAAGTGGATCAGGTTTCAGAACGACGAGTATCAGCGATTAGAACGCATCCGGGGAAACGAGCCGAGTCTGCGTTTCCGGTACCTGCAGGTACGTTTGGACGGGGATTTGGCAGACGGACTGTACTCGCTGTTTCCCGGACACGCGACTGTATTTGACGAGTGCGAGGACACGATCTATTCCATTGCCAAGTACATCCACAAGGCATACATGGACAGGTTCATCCGTCGTCAGTTTGTGACGCTGGAGCGCGAATTTTTCTCCATCATGCGCATTTGCCACGAATGGCACAAGGAGGACAGGCAGAACAACAAGGTCGATCTGGACAAGGTAATCGAGGTGATCAACACTCGGTACGATCATGTGCTCAACAAGATGATTCGAGTGTTTAAAAGTCTCGGAGAAGAACAATCAAGACAGGAAGGACAAGAACATTCAAGACAGGGAGGACAAGAGGTGTGCGATTGAGTTTAATATTTTTTAGTTTTATGTTTTTCTAAATAAAGATAATATGTCAGGAATTCCATCATTAGAATCGTCAATTCGTACTTGTCAGGTCGATACCGCATGGGCTGCCCGCGCGCAAAGCGACCGCTTTTTAAATTCTAACGCACTCATGTGTCCGACGTGGACTGGACGTGATCTTGCAGGCAGACCCGTCTGTCCCGATTCGTTCTGGACAAAGTCGCCGGGATGCAACTCGAGTCTCGATCGCGTTTCCGTCGAGAACCATCTCCGTCCGTCCTACTACGAGTACGTCACTCTCAATCCACAGGGCGTTTCCGGGACTATGTATGGCAGCGGCGGCTGCGAAGGGAAAGCTCAGTCGCAGAATCGCGCCAAGATGCTCGAGGGTACCGCTACCAAGGCAGGGCACTTCAACAGCGGATTCGGATCGGAGGTTATAGGTAACTGCGCGCCCGGAGACATGGGGTACCAGATGTACCAGCAACAGGCTCGGGAACAACAAGCGGCTGCGTCCAAATTCCAAACGCACAACATGCGCATGGGTGCCGGATTTGCATAAAATAAAATATAATTTTTAACTAAATGGTTAAAAATAATATAAGTCGATCATTCGTTTTAACTAGATCTATACTAGTAGCAGTAATAGTTTTGTCATTCGTAGGCATTGTATACTACGTTTCCAAGGACAAACGTACTTGTGCAGAAAAAAATCAAGTAGATAATCCTAATCCAAACAAAAAGGGATGCTTGGACAAGTGCATTTCAGATCCGAAAAATCCTAGGTGTAAGACTCCCAAGTGCAAACGACAATGGTACAAAAAAATAGAGAAGGCCGTATGCGCAGATTGTGACGAAGGTCAAATTCCTATAAAAGACAAAGAAACGGGCAATTATAATTGCGTTCCCGAGTGCAACCCAGACGCGAAACCCGGTGAATCTGGAGCCTGTAATACGGGAAACGAGTGTGTAGCTGTAAATGCAACAGATGAAAATACCGTGTATCATTGTATATCACAACGGTTCACGTGCGCTCCAGATCCTGTCAATCCGACTAGAGGAAATATTTGCATTAGAACTGAAGGTACCGGAAGCAGTCTTGCCAAATGTCTCAATGTGGGGAATACTGGAAAACCCTGCACGTGTAATCACAAACAAGGATACGCGTTGAATAGTGCAAATACTGCGTGTAGTACTACTGCTTGCACCCTGGATGGATTAAATGGATGGGGATCTAACCAAGATCGTTCAAGAAACGATCCTACATCTACAAAAACAAATAATTCGAATAAAAGCTATTACGTTGATCCTATAATAGTCGATGAAAAGAATGGTACATGCTATGCACTGGACGAGAAAGGACTACTCCTAGATCCCAAGGTCGATGAAAGCAAAACCACCTGCGGCAGTAAAAAAACAGCAGAAGAATGTCACGACACAAACAGTGACGGATGGAAGTGCAAATGGTTGCCAGACGTCAAGTGTACCCGAAAAAAATATAACGATGCCAAATGTGATTGTGTGAGTGGGTGTTATTTCAAGTACGGCGAGCATAGTTCCCTCCCTTTCAACGGTGTATTCATAGATGCTTGTAAAGATGAGCGTTGCATTATATCCTCTATAGATTCAAGGGGAAACATAACGAGTAAACCTCAACTGGACTGCGCGGGTTTCCAGTACAAATGTACTCAATTGGGAGCTTGTCCATTTTCGTTTGCGCAAGATCCGAAGGGTGTGCGAGATGTTTATTCTATTCCCCCTACTAACTGTCTCACTAAAAAAGGAAACATTACGAAACCCATGAGCATCCTTAAGAAACAATGTCCTTATTTTTTCAACAAAGATGGTACGGCAAAGACAAACGAACAAATAGGCGGATACAATCCAGCTACTTAAACACAAAATTGGTAGTTCTAAATATAAAGAATGACAAAGCCTGGCACCCCACCCGAAAAGGTTCCACGCGACGTACTACGACGGAGACTGCGAGAAAAGATTGGAGATAAAAGGATGGGTAGACATACCAAGAATACAAAGAAAAAAATCGTGACTGAACAGATGACTAAAATGGGAGTAGACATGGAAAAATTCAACGATGCGATCAAGACGTTGAGTAAGCAAAAGTCGTTTGAGGCGTTATTATCGAAAAGGTAATTTATTTTTTGGTAGGAGCAACGACGATGCGGTAAACGACGTCTCCGTCGCGTCGGTGAATTTCAATGACATCGTCTTTTATGAAATGGTAGTACCGGGCGATCTTGTCCGTTGTTAGCATTTTGGGAAATTTGTCGCCCCATTTCCGCTTGAAATGGTCGGCTGCTTTCTTTTCCAGCCTGACGAACTTGAGGGGTTGGAGGACGTGCTTCGTGATGTTCGTTTCCAGCTCTCTAGACGGAAAATATTCGAGCGTAAACTTGCGGCACGCGTCGATGATACGACGCGCGAAGCACGTCATCCCTCCTGTGTACACGATGATCAGGCGTTGGATGTCTTCTATGTCCATGCACAGTTCAGCGTCACGGACGTTGAACTTCAAGACTTCAAAAAAGAGAAGTCGCACCTTTTTGTTGCCGTTACGGGCTTCAAGAGCAGATATATCATTATTAAAAGTGACTGTTTCCGGGTTTGTGTAGCCTCGCGCGGCGAACAGATCAATGAGCCGGTGTTTTATTTTTTTGGAATAAGGAGTAGAAAAAGACATTTGAATAGAACAGATACAGTATTGGAAATCATTTTTATTTCAATCGCCGAGCCGATCTCGGATGAATATTAGCCGCGGCGCTTTTCACGGGCGCGCGTCCGCGGCGTCACGTTCTTGTTGAGGGCGTCCCAGAATTCTTTGTCGCGAAGTCGCTTTTCACGGGCGCGTGTCCGAGGCGTCACAAAGCGCGCCCGTTTCCAGAACTCGGCCTCCTCCGCGGCAAGCATTTTAATGTCGCGCGCCATGGCCTTTACGCTGGCCGTCCGATCGTACCGGTGAATTTTGACTTCGGTGTTGAAGTGGACTCGTCGGTTAGGATCCCGGGCACGCTTGCGTTTGCGCCGTTTGGAAAGCTCCATTCTTTTTTTGTCCGCGTGATCGACTTTTGCGAGCTCCAGAATGCAGGTAAACATAGTCTCGTCCATGGTTTTGTGATAGACTACATTTTTTTTCAAACCGACCATTTTCAAGAAAAGTGAAACGGTTTCATAACGGTTTCACTTTTCTTTTGTAGTTGGCCTTTTTTTTACACTCTAAAGAAGTGTAAAAAAAAAGGAATAATAAATGGACAATAATACAATATTATCGCTAGTTCTTTTTGTTATATCTGGAATTATTATTTTAATGTCATTTATACTAACGAAACCACAACATTCCGTGAAGCTTCCAAAGTGCGAAGGTAGCGAAGGAATGTCTCAGAATATTCTGGGTATAAAAGCTGGTCCTCTGAAAGGCCGTTTCAATAAATGTAGCGATTACCAACCGATGAATCAAAAAGAAGGGGCAGATTCAGTTTGCTATCCATTTGGGAACGAGAAAGATGAAAATCTGAAGTATTTCTTCAATTGTCTTGCAAAATGTGATAGATACGCTCAAAAGATTGACGGGGTAACTCAATCATGCAAAGCTGTACAAGGCTCAAGAGGCCCGGGATCCTTGACATGTGCGGCGGGAAACGAATGCGAACCCGTTATCGACAAAGCCGATTAACTTCCGCACGCTTCTACGTCGAGTAAAGACTCGAGACTCCATCCCAATAAGTAGCTTGTCGAACACGCAAACGCGCCGTTCAAAAACATGACGACGCCGCTTTTTACAATGGCTACTGGATCCTGCTGAATTAACTTGGCCTTCAAGCAGCCCAATGAGAACAACGTTAGAGACACGGCGCCTGAGGCGATTGAAAATACAACAGTTTTATCCACTGTGTTGTACAAGCCGATGTACACGAGGAGAGGCACGGATCCGCAACATATGAAGGAGGTGAACGTGACTGCTCCTTTCAACGCGGGCTGCGCGTTTTCGTCGACGGGCATCACGCCGATTTCTTGCACCATCATGTGTTCAAGAAAGAATTGCCGATTCAGAACCATCATGTTGAGAATGTCCAGGGCGTCTGGTCGTGTGAAGCCTTTCTGCACGTATATGTCGGCCATTTCTGAAATTTCGCCTTCGATAAAATTGTCCATTTCCCATTGTTCTCGGGCTTGCTCTTGCGCGACGTACTCCATCTCCGCTTTCTCGCTCAAGTAGTCTCCCAATCCCATCGAGATGGCGTCGGCGACTAGATTGGCGACGCCCATCATTATGATGACCTTCGAACCCAGCTCTCCTGATCCCGCGACGGCGCAAACGATGGCAAACGTCGTGATAATGCCGTCCAACCCGCCGAGTACGACTGACTTGATCAGTTCTCCGACGTTGCTGTGATTTTCCGTGTTAGTCGCGCACGGTTTGTGCATGTGGTGCTGCTTCGATCCTTCGGCGTCCTTTTCGATGTGAAATTTCTGAGCCTTCTTGGTTCTATTTTCAATATCCATTTATTTATATTAAAAATTCAGCTATTTAGATGAGTAAAAGTAAAAATGATTTCACTTTTGAAAATGTCACATTTTCAAAAAATGACTACTTCCGCTCAACGTAAGAAAATGAACAAGAAGAAGGCTGATAAGAGAAAGTCGGCGAATGCCGACATCGCGAAGCAGACTATCAAGAAGACTACCTGCAACATCTGCCTCGACGACAAGGAAGCTAAAGATATGGTTGTCAAAAATCCAACCAGCGAATGCAAATGCACTTTTCGTATGTGCATCGATTGCGCTCTGCAATGCGACTGTTACTGGATCTTCCCCGACGCCAACTGTCGCGACGTTAGCAGCCAGTGCCCTCAATGCAAATTGGACTTGAACTGGCCAGGATGCGTTTCGGAATCTGTCCTCTCGAACGCGAAACGAATGGGGTTTCTGTTCAATAAAGTCCGTCGGCAATACCAGTTTGAGTATGAAGAATGCGAAAAAATGAAAGTGATTATGGATATGGGTGGAGAGGTGAACGCGACGCTTCACAACGACCTAAATGACTCTCGTCACAAGATTCGCAGTCTGATGAATCAAATTGAGCAGTTAAAGCTTGTCAACGAGAAGTTCATTGAAAAAGTAAAGACATTGAAGCAGGAGACACGCAAAAAGGAACTAACGGACCTCAAGAAATCTGAACTCAAAGACATGTGTAGAGATATAGGCCTCCTTGTTTCGGGAAACAAGAAAGTGCTGGTCGATCGTATTCGTACTGCCTGCTGCAATTAAACGTATTCTACCTTCTTCTGACGACTTTGTTTCGCTTTTTTTTCAAGCTTATATATTATTTTTTGATCTTTCTGGTTCAAGGGCTCTCCCTTGCTGATCTTGTCGACGACCTGGGAAAATTCGTCCTGCGCTATAACCGTTTTCATGTTTCGATTCAAAGACTCGATCATGGAATCGTACCTGTTTTCCTTGTACTTTTTAATGATCGAGTTGGGGACTAGGTATTTGCACTGCCGCGCAATCTCTGTTATTTGATCTTCTACCGAGGTGAAGAACGCTTTGAACTCGCAAGGCGACATGGGGGGCGCCTCTTCGCCTGGAGCGGCTTTGAGTTCAGCCATTTGAAACTGTATCGATTTAAAAAAGAGCCTCGTGCGCAGATTTTCGTAGCTCTCTGATGCCAGTCCGTGCTGCTCTGCTTTCGAGCCGTACTTGTACGTTTCCGACAACGCGACGATCAGAGTCGACAACGACGCCATGATCCCCATCACGACGTTGAATTTTGTCGTGTGCTCCGGAAAGTAAGATGCCAGAAACGACGTGGCCGAGGTCATCGACGTGAGCGCTATGCTCGGCCAGAAGAAAACGGCGTTGAGTTTGATGAAATGCTGCTGGCTGGCTGAATGAGTCGCACGACGTTCTTCCGCGAATCGAATCAACTTTTTCAAACCAAACGAAACGTCGGGCAAAGACGGCAGGTCGACGTCTTGGTTGGACAAGTTTCTCACCAAATTGAGAATATTGGAAGTGTCCCGATCTGCGCGAATGGACTTTTTCGAAAATTCGCTTTTTATATGATCCCTCAAAATTGAAACGTACCTATTTTTCTCGGGCGTATTGGGAGGCGGAACGATGCCGCTCTTTTTTGTTTCGGACTCATGATCCATCTTTTTATTATATTACAAAATTCCTGAACACGTCCATGCCGGCGTAAGTCCCATGTTGCATTGGCTCATGGAGTTCATCCCTTCTAAACTCGCCCCGCCCAGTGGATACTGGCTTGTTTTGGACGACAAAACCTGGCAATACGGAACAGGATTGTTTCCGTTGGTGTACAACACTTTCGGATCGACATGCACCATGTTCCCGGCCTGCGTCCATCCCTTTTTGTCAAAATCGCCGCGCGTCTGGCTGCCGACATCCCCTCCCCATCCTCCTACGGAGCGAGACGTGAGCGTGTTGTTTTCTGCGTATGTTAAATTGTAAGACATTTTATTTGACAGAGAATAAAGTTATAAAATGGACTGGATCAATTTACTCATCCGCACGTTCGCGTTTATAGCGACTATCTGGATTCTCATGGAGTTTATCATCACCTGCTCCGTGCCGACGCCCATCGCCGCCAGCGTGATTGCGATCGCGGCGCTTACGACGCTTGCCCTCTTCTTCTTTTTGAGACGCGACAAAGCGCGAAAGTGCAGCCAATGCTCCGGCGTGTATTTTCCCAAAAAGAAATAAAATACAAAGTAAATGTCTATCGTGTATTTTGACGAAAAATCCAACAATGGAATAACCGGCACTGTCCGATTCACATCCTTGCCGTCCGGGAGAACCCGCGTTTCGGTCGATCTTTCTGGTCTAGAACCCTTGACAGCGCACGCTATTCACATCCACGAGAAGGGCGACTTGTCCAAAGGATGCATGGGCACCGGAGGTCATTGGAATCCTTGCGGCACGACTCACGGGAGCTACCTTTTTCCCGAAAGATCCAAACACATGGGCGATCTCATGAACAACCTTTTCCCTGACCGTTTCGGAAAGGCGCGCGTCGAGTTCGACGATATCGGTTACCGTCCTGAACACGTGTTGGGCAGGGCGGTCGTCGTTCACTCGCTCGAAGACGACCTAGGATTGCAGGGCATCATCGAAAGCGACGGATCGCTCACGCCGTACGACGATATGTCCAAGACGCGTCTTGCGCAGCTATCAAGAGCACGAAAATACCCTGTAGGAAGCGCGGCGGACATGAAGAAGAAACTGAACGAAGAATCGCTGAAAACGGGCAACGCGGGCGGAAGAATGGCATGCGGCGTGATCGGTATCCTCTGATGTAATCATGAAAATGAGTTAAACTAATTAACTCATTTTTTTAAAATTACAGAATTTAATTTGTACTCCAATGTAGATCTTCCTCCCTCTTTGCAATACCCGGCTATCGATTGCGCCCTTATTTTAACCTTGAAAAATTCTGACAGAACACGCCATGCCATCCGCAGTGCTCGTGCGTTTTCTGGATTGGTCTCACAACTCGTCGTTCAAACCAATCCGGGATACCGTAACACAAAGAAACCGCTTCCTGCGCAAACGGCGGAAGCGGACTGTGCTTTTTCTCACTATGCTGCTTGTAAATACTCCCTGGAACAAGGATTCGACACAGTTCTCGTGCTGGAAGACGACTTCATCGTCGAACCAGAGTTTGACGAGTACAAATACGTCATCAATCGGGATATAGGCCAGTTTATGGAAAAATGGAGGGTAGACCACTACTTTTTTGGGTGCACTCCTTTTTTGGTAATTCCATCGGGAGCGGCGTGCGGAGGATCGTGGCGCGTCATAAAAGGAGGAACGTCGCACGCAGTGATTCATTCAAGATCAGGAATGCAAAAGATAGTTAGAGACTGGGAAAGTTCTCCAGACGAGCTTCTCCCTGTTGATTTGTATATGTTTTCCAATCGCGCCTATATGCATACAAAGCCTCTAGTGTCTCAAACGTTTCCCGCTACTAAAAACAGAACTGAAAACTGGGGGTCAGATAGTACTGTTTTAGGAATAATATCCAACTTTTTTATTTCTACACTGGAACTTGATGAAATTACACAACCGGGATACGACATGTTGTATTTTAGTGTAAAGAATATTCCATTGTTGGTCGCGTTTATAACGACTTGCGCGTTTGTTATTCTATTAATCAAGAATCGTACACCTTTCGAATGCCAAGTCCCAGAGCCAGACCTGCTCCGTTGAAAATCAGATCCGACCATTTTCCGGTCATCCATCCGTTGCTGTATTGTTCTTCTCCCGCTATTTTTGAAACTTTTCCTTTGGATTCGAGTTCGAAGCTTCCGATGATCCACTCGATAATTTCCCATACGATGCCTAAGGCAAACAGAAATGGCCATATTCTAGGACACGCGATTCCTAAAAACAAGTACAGAATAAAGTGGGATATAGGCCAAGAACAGTACATGCCGTTTTCACCGCATAGTTTTCCGAGCCACTTGCTCTCAAACACTGTTTTGTGCATTATATCCTTCCCTGTTATTTTTATGGTGATTCCTATAATAATAATTACAATAAGTGAAACAGCGTATGCGGCGGTTGCGATTTTAATCTCTTTTTTCGTTTCTGCGTCTACTTTCATGATCTTCTTCATTTTATTGTAAACACTTTTTTACTAAGCGGATTTAGACTGTACCTCTGCCGTGTTCATCAACAACGCGAAAAGCGCCCATGCGATCAACGGAGAAAGCAGCATTCGCGAAATGTAGTTGCCCTGGGCAAAGCACCATAAGAGAAAGGCGACCGTCGCGACCAGCACCCACGAAGCTGCCTTTTTGTCTTTCCTGCATCCGTACACGTACGACCAAAGCGCCAGACACGCTGTCGCTCCCGCGTACGACACTACGCACGCCGACGCGTTTGCCGTATCCCGACAAGCGACCGCCCACGAGATGCCAAACAGCGGAAACAAGATTGCCCATATAATCCCAAACGCTTTCGCCGGAGGTCGAAACTTCACGGTCGAACCGGCGTCCTTGCCGATGTTGCAAACGGCACTCACGCCGTACCCAGCGATCGCCGGAATACTCGCGTACACGATGTCGATAGGCTTAATTTTAATCATTTATTGTCGTGATTAAAATATTGATTACATGCAACGACGCCTCCGACGCAACCTAAATGGGCGATATCCTTCTACCTGCTTGCAATCAAATGTTTTCCCACATTCAGGCTGATCGCTGCAGCTGGGACCAAGATATTCGAGTTCTCCCGTAGGATCTGTTCCATAGCATCCTGGTCCCATGTTGCCCGGACCCGGATCAGGTCCAGATCCCCCGCATGCTTGCATTGCCATTTTACATTGATTGCTCGATGGATCAAGACCGCCCTGCATGCATTGCGAATTAATCATTCTCATCTGATCTGTGCAAGAACGGACATCGGGGGCGTCGTTTGACGTATGCGGTTTACGACTGGTCATCACACATCCGTCTGGCTCGCCTACGTTGCCGCAAATTTTATCATCTTTGAAAATTGACGTGCAGTAATCATCTCCGCCCGCCGCGCCTCTAGCGCCACATTCTTTTCCTGTGTAATCCATTTTGCCGGCGCCGCACAAACAGTTTTGTGCAGAGGGAGTAGGCGGCGTTGGCGTTTGCTTTGGAGTACATTTCTGCGCGCCCGCACGCCACGAGCATCCCGTAGGAAGATTAGCCCCGCTGCAACCTGATCGCCCTTTAGACTGATCGTAACCAGCGCAAGAACCTCCGGTGCTATCGTCGCAACAGAGCCCTGTCATTTTCTGTTTTCCTCCTCCT
>CERI01105894.1_pt1 | contig 21475 bp, 14 predicted proteins | sample 350261 | NCBI WGS metagenome assembly CERI01 (sample SAMEA2620979, study PRJEB7988) | marine metagenome | isolation source: saline water (ENVO:00002010), including
AGGATAAAGAGAACTATAATCAACACATGCAACTGGATCTTCTAAGTATATTCCTTCTTTGGGTTCAAATACAATTGCACCTTCATAGCCATCAGATTTGCTATTTTTTTGTAGTGTAGGCATAAGTGTATTTTTTTCGCCACATTTTTTAGAAACATAACTTTGTAATTTAATACCTTGCCCACGAAGTAATAAATAACTTAATGGTACATCACATAAATTAGACATTTCTACTTTATCAGTAATAACATCTATTTTTAATAACAACCAAAGTACATTATCACAATCAGCAAGACAATATTTTCCAACTGTCCAACGATCATAATCAGTACCATTTGCTAATTTAAAAATTTCCTGTGGTGTTACATCATCTTTTGCTAATCCCCAATTATATTTAAAATTTTTAACGTCAATATTTTCAATAGAATTAATTTCAAACCATTGTTCAGATTTATTGATATTAATAATTTCAAATTTTTTTCCATTTTTATATGGATTATTACTGAAACTAATTTCTTCAAATTTAATATAAGTACCATATGTAATTCCCATTAAATTTTTACTGTATATTCTGGTATTATCACCAATAATTTCAACATTTTTAACGCTATCACTTATAAAATATGAGGAAACATAATCTAATTTATAAGAAGCCAATTGAAATTCTTTCCTTAAAATTACACACATATCCATAATTAATCTTCCTGGCATTTTAGGAAATCTTAAATTATATTCTCCACTTGCTAAAACAATTTTACTTGTCTCAATGTCTATTTTATTTGTTCGCCAATCTTTATTAATACATATTTCTTGTTTATTTTTAGATAATTTTAAAAATTCATCTAGACAATCTAATTCTTTTGACCTATCAAACATAAAAGGCCAATCAAACCCTGTAATATTATATCCAGTAATGATATGTGGATTTTCTTTAATTATAACTTTAGTAAATGTAGTTAATAAATCTTTTTCTAATTTTCTTTCTAAAACAATAACATTATTAGAATTAGCCCATTCAATATATTTTTCTGGTATTTTACACCCACCCTTAACAATAATAATTCTTTTATATGGTTCTTTTTCAGTATAATTAATGAAAGATAAACCAATAAATGTGATAATATCACCTTTTAAACTTGGGAAATATTTAGTCAATGCAATATTTAATTCATTTAATTTTGTTGCATATTCGCATTTATCATCTTTAATAACATCTACTATGGTACTCTCTTTTTTTGTATAGTTTTTTATTTTTTTAGACTTTTTAAAATATACAGTTTCATTTATTTCAGTTGTATCATCATCATCATTATCATCACTAGATGATTCATCATAATTTTGTGATAATTTATTATAATTTTCACCAGGTTTATATTTAATAAAATTATCAAAAATATGATCAATTTGTAATTGATCATTAATATTATATTTTGTATAAACGGGTTGAATATATTTTAAATTAGAGTAACCAAATGCAGTAAAAATTTCTTGTTTTAACAAATCATCGCCATAATCTTCTTTATCTTTTTCAGATAGATTATTATAATTTTCTAATATATTAGTAGCTAATTTTTTATAATCTTTTATAGCAACAGGAAAATCACCATGACTACTACTAGCTTCAATATCAAAACTACAAATATTGTATTTAACAGGGGCTTCTATATTTTTTATTGGTATAATATTTTCATAATTTATAACATATTCATAATAACAATGAGTAGTTTTTTCTTTAATAATAATTAATCTATTTGTTGGGAAAGATACCCATCCTGATGGAGAAATTTGTTTAATATGAAATAATTTTAATAGTGGAGGTATATCTCCTTCATATAAATAACAATTGGTAACAATTTTTTCATTATTGAAAATAAATCCATCTTTTTTTAATGTTTTTTCATAATATCCATTATCAAATGTTTCATCATAAAATATTTTTTTGGCTTTATTATATGCAAGAGTGTTAGTAAATGATAAATATAAAAATGTATGTAATTTTTTATTATCAAACATATTTAATTTATTACGTTTTATTAATTTAGATTCCACAATAGAATTTTCATAATAATTACCCATTCTTTTTTTTAATTGAATTATAAATTCTGTTTTAATTTTTTCACTCCAATCATCACCTACTTTAATATAAAAGAACGGTTTAAACCCATTAATAATAATAGATGCGGTTTTACCATCACTATTAATTGCAAATGCTTGAATTTGAAATTTTTTATTGTCTTTATATTTATCATAATCATTTTTATCATCAAATGAACTTAATGTGTCATAAACATTATAATCATATAATTTAAATATTTTATTTTTATCTTTAATTTTTATTTTAGATTGGCTCATTATTATAAATAAAAATATTATTTATAATAAATTTATTTGTATTATATTTAATCAATTTTAAAAATAATTTTATTATTTACCAGAAGGTAAATATATACCTTTATTTGTTCTGAACATTTTCATAGGTGTATAATAATTAGTAATATTTTGAGGATTATTAGATGTGTTTGTACATGCTGCTTTTATATTTTTATTTAAAGCTCTATTATTAACTAAATTATAAAATTTATTTTTTTTAACTTTTGTGTCGCTAGATAAGTGAGTATTATTTTTAACTGAATTATGTTTTTGTGAATTTAATTTTAATTTAACTTTATCTGTATCATTTGAACAATCATTTTCTACTCTATATTGATTTAAAAACCCTCGTCCTATAATGAATGATTCATCATATGGTTGAATAGATAATAATTTAGGGATATTATTTAATCCAATAAGACCCTGTATTTGTTTTTTAGATAAATTACTAGCATTTCTATTTGGAATAATAGTAGTATTTTTATTTGCTCGATTTGAAACAGGCAATAATTCAATTGCCTTTGAAATAGTATCTATACTTGGTTCTATTATAACTTGAACATTATCATTTGGGTATAAATAAGATGGATCAGTAGTAGTATTAGGATTATGATAAATAAAAACACAATTAACATTTTTAAAATTACTGCCTGGTAAAGCTTGTATTTTTAATGATAAATTAAATTTATTTTCATTTAATATAATATTTGAATATTGATCTTTTAAATTTAATTTAAAATAAGCATAAAATGTGACATCATAATTATTTTTAAAATTAAAATTAATAATATTATTATTAGTTTCGCTATCTAAACTAATGAAATTTTTATTTGATTTAATTCGATCAAAATTATTATCAAATTGTAAATAAAATATATCTTTATTGTATATAATATCATCTTCGGTTTCTGTATATAAAAATGAGTTAGTAATATTATAGCTTTCATTAAAACTATTTCTATTAGTTAATAATTTTGTATTATTATTATTGATTATATAGTAATTATTATAAACATTAATATAATTATTAAAATTTATAATGTTATTAAATATTTGTCTATTATATTTTAATTCTTTATTACTTAAAATAAATTGATTATTGGCATAAATATGATAATAATTATAATCATAATTATCATTAATGTCTAATAAATAATCTGCATTATATAAATAATCATATGTTTCACCGGTGACAACTAATTTAGTTTTATTAGTTATAAAAATTTTATCATTAGTTAATTTAAAATTATTGAATAAGTTGTATTTTGTTAATCCAAATATATTATATCCAAAAGATAAATAAACTTTGTTTTTATAGTTAATATTATTATTATTATAAAAATTACTATCGCTATTTATAATTTTACTCGATAAATAAGTAAAATTTTTATTTAAAATTATTTTTTTTTTATAAAAATTATCTGTAAAATATTTATATCTTTTAATAAAAAAATATACTGAAATATCATTATAATTATTTGTAGCTTCATAATTTTTTGAATAATTATTATAATATCTAAATTTAATATTAATATTCTTTAAATTTTTCTCTTTATTGTATATTAAAAAATTTAAATCTTTTTCTTGTAAATAAAAATTTTTATTTAATAATGTTAATTGATTTTCCGAATTATCTATAAAATAATATAATTGTTCATGATATATGTTATTATATAATGCTCTATTATTAGAAGAATTAGTCATATTATTTGACTGATTTTGATAAAGTAATTGAGTATTTTGAAATTCATTGTAATTATTTAAATTAGATAATCTAGTTATAGTTGCTTCAATATTATCATTAACATTATCATAATTTCTATTTGTTATATATTTTTTATTTATAAAATTTTGAAAATTAATTTTATAAAAATTAGAATTTTTATATGGATTATAAATATTATAACCAATAATTAATTTTTTAGTTCTATAATTTTCATTATTAACATTGGAACTATTAATGTAACTATCTTCATTATCTATATTCATAAATTTATTTTGATAATAAATAGAATTTAATAATGTTGTATTATCAGAATTAGTTGAAAATAATTTTTTATTTTCATATTTTACATCATTTTCATCAATAGAATATTTTTTGAATATTATTCTTGGATTTGTTAAATCATTAATATTTGTATTTTCAATTTTTTTATATATTAATTTAATATTATGATTGATATTTTGTTGTGTTAATAATATTATGGGTCTAACAATATTGTTATTAATATTGGCACAAAAAATAATTCTATTTTTTAATTTTTCATCATCATAATTATTTAATGTAGTATAATTATTATTATATAATTCACTAGGTATATACCCTTTTATATTTATTTTAATTCCATTGTTTCCATTGTTTTCATTGTTTTCATTGTTTTTAATATTTTTTGATATCATAATATAATGTGTTTTAGTACTATCGTATTTATTACTATACATAATTATAATTATTATATATTAAATATAATTATAATTTTAAAATTTAATAATTACCTTCGTTAAAGAACCATTTATTTGATAAATAACTGGGTTTGGATTCATGTAATGGACTTTTATCTGCCATTTTTAGATTTGGACCACGTTTAACTATATTATCAATTTCAAATGTACCAATTGCATGATTCCAATATTTAATGTTTGACATAAATCCATCAAATCCACCATTTAGATTTACATATAAATTATCATAATTTTGTTTAATAACATTTGTTAATCTCTGGCGTTTAACAATTTTCCCATTCATATAAACATCTAATATTTTTTGACTAGTAGATCTAATAACTACATGGCACCATTTTTTAATAGGAATACCTTCAATTTTAATGTCTTCATAGTATTTATATGGTGTATCTACTGATTTACTATTTTGATAAAGATTGACACGTATTAACATTGACATGATTTTATACATATCACTGGGATTGCTATTTGGATTTAACGCTGTTTCTGTAATATCATCTTTACCTGTATATAAATATACTCCGGGTGAATTATTATATGCATACATACCTTTTAACTTTAGATCAGGGTCTTGTGTATTAATGGATCCTTTATGAAAAATATGTTTGTATTCAGAATCATTTGAATTTCCTTTATTAGATTCTACAAATATCCAAAATGCATATGTAAATTCAATACCATCGAATTCATTTTTACTTCTAAATAACGGTATTGATTTTTTATTTGCATATGATTGGTTTATCACCATGGGTGTACTACCTGATTTCATGCCCCATAAAATATATGGCGTTTCACTAGGAGACATAAGAAAATATAATAATCTACTTAATAATCCAAATAATGCAATAAAAACTAAAATAGCAAAAAGTAAAAATGTGGCTTTACCAATTAAGGTATTGCTATTTAAAAATTCACTTGAACCTTTTAAAAAATTTTCAGTACCAAATGGAGCAATTTTCATAACATTATTTTTAAATCCACTAGTTAATTTTTTTGAATTATTTTCCAATCCTTGATTAGCCGTGTTTGCAATATCTTTAAAATTATTTCCAATATTTGAACTGGCTTGTTTAATTTTATCCATCTTATATTTATTATATATTAATAAATATAAAATTAATTAAATTACTAAATACTAAAAGACCCTTTTTCTTTATTATATTCTAAAAATGAAACTTTTAAACCATACTTATTAAATACAGATGATAATAATGATTTGTTTATTCCTGCTTTATAAATATTTAATGCTTCTTGTGTATTAATGGCGTTTGGTTCATAACGAACTCTTGTAATAAAACCCTGGAATCCAATGTTGGTTGTATTTGCTGATGATTGTTCTTGTTTTAATAAATTTCCTAAATATATATTATTCTCATTAAGTTGACTAGAATTATCATTATCAAATGTTGATGGTAGTATAAATGAACTATATAATTTACCATCTAAATATACATCCATAAGTAACGTGTCAACACTAATTGTTAAACAATTCCATTTCTGAATTGGAATATTTTCTATCTTATATCTTGTATATAAATCGTCACTACATTCATCATTTTTAAATGTTTTAACATCAATAAATATATTATTATCAAAAGAATCAAGGCTTATTGCAAATTTTTTATGGTTTATTGTTTGTGTGGTGTCGGTACCAATACATTGTACGTTACTTATTCCGGGCATGGAGCTGGATTTAAAGATAGGTACAGTCGTGTCACGTTCACTTTGTCCAAGATATAATACATTTTTCTCTTCACCAATTCCTGTACCCCAATTATCGATATAGAACCATACACTTATCATAAAATTACTTGTAAAATTATCATTTAAAACATTATTTGGTATAACATTTTTTTTAACAGTAGCGGATGTTAAAAAGCCACCTCCACCTGCGTCATATTGGGGGTCTTCATCGTTTGCATCTAACATTTTATCATATACAATATTAGTTTTTAAAATAGTATTCCTTAAAATAATGTAGATAATAACCAGTATGATAGCAATAATAACTATATTAACAATATTCATTTATAATTTAATACAATAAAATAAAAATATTAAATTATAATTTTTGAATATACTAAATGTTTAATATTTAACTATTTTTAATGTTTTAATGTTTTAATGTTTTAATGTTTTAATGTTTCAATGTTTTAAGATTGTATGCTCCATTTTTTATTAAACCCCGTCTATGATAATTACTTCCATTATATAAACTTGCATTTTTATTTGGACTATTATGTTTCCAATTATTGTTAGTAAAATTTTTATAAAATATATTTTTTATACCACCATGAATACCATTTTCTTCTCCAATAATTATAACATCTTTACTATCAAATGTTGGTATATTTTTTTTAACTGCAATAATTTTGTTATCTAATAATATTTCAATAGTAAAGTCATAATATTTTACTGTAAATTTATTCCATTTTTGAAATTTAAAATGTTTATTATTATCGGATGAATTGGCTTTTAATCTTACTATAGTGTCTAATTCTATGTCTTTTTTATTTAAATGTCTAGATTTAATAATAATTTCTTGAGTTCTTCCATCATATAAAAAAATAGGCTTATTTCCATAATCGAATAAAGTTGTTTCTTTATTATATGCTAAGCTTGTATTAGTTCCTTGTGGATTTAAATATAATTCAAAATCAATAATATAATTATAATCAAATTTATTTTTATTTTTATAATCATCATCATTCATATTAGTTTTGTATTGCAACTTATATTTGTTGAAACTAAAAAGAGTTTTTGATTTTTTATTATTAAATTTTTTATTTAAATTAAAATAATTATCAATTTGTTTTTTTTCATTAAGGTATAATATTTCATTTCTTTTTAAAATGCGATTACTATGTGTAGCTAAATTATAAAGTTCAGGTATTAAATAAATAAAAAGAACAACAAATATTTGTAATAAAAGAATTATAAAAATAGTTGGTGATGTATTTTTAAATTCTTTTTTAATGAAATCTGCAAATATAATAAGTAAACAAGGTATAAAAAATATTATATTATATAATATACAGAGTATTTTTTTGAATATATTTTTTTCATTAATATTGTTACATGTATTAGATTTTAATGATATTTTAAATACTATAGCTATAATAGTTAGTATTGTTATTATTATTGAAACAATAATAAAAAATAAAAGTATATTTGTAGTTTCTTTAAATAATGTTAATATAAATATTAAAAATATACCTAAAAATACACACAAAATAGAAATTAAAAAAATTATAGCAGTAGTTAAAAATATATTTTTCAATGGACTATTAATTTTTTTAGATAATACTTCTTTATTAATGCTATAAAAATTATAATTTGTATCGGGTTTTTTAAAAATATCTTGAAAATATTTTTTGGCATTAATTTCGTCTACTTTATCTTCTCTAAATATAAGTAAAAAAAATATAAGTGCAGCAATTAAAATAATAATAAATTGTAAAAATATATTGTGTTTACTATTAATAAAATTATATTCCTTATTAAATTTTATTTTTGAAAATAAAAATGCTAATAATAAATATAATAAATAAAAAAATATAGCAGATATAAAAAATGATAATCCTTTTCTAAAATCACATGTTAATATATTTTTGATAAAGATCAATATAAAATGTTTAATATAATTGAATATATTTTTAATTACGTATATAATATCATTTAACATTATTTGTATTATAATTAAAAAATATTATAATATAAATAAAATTATAAATTTTCTATTGCGGTTTTTTTACCATGACAATTTCTACATAATGCTTCTAAATTATCGATAGAATTAGATCCTCCATATTCTAATTTTTTAACATGATCAACTTCAAACCATGCCGGTAATTGACATTTACAATGTTTACATTTCCAATTTTGTTCCGATGCTACATATTTTTTTTTTGTTTCACTGACTGATCTTTTTGTAGATTTTCCACCGGATGTTAAAATTTTAGATTGTTGCGGTGTTAAATTATAATTTTGCATATTATTATTATTATTATTATTATTTGATATTGATGCCATATTTATAAATGGTTGTATATATTTAGTAGTATTTTTATCTACTGGTAAATATTTTACATAATTAGAAGCATATTTAATTATATCTTTATTATTTTGTGGATTTTTTTTAGTATAAATATAGATGCAAAAAAATATAAAAATAATGAAAATCATTTTATAATATTTTTCATAACTTTTAAAATTAAATTTATTAAGTATCATAAATATTTTACCATCATAATACATATTTAATAGTATAGGAATTAAAATAATTAATAAAAAGAATTCTATTTTCATTATATTAAACAAATAAAATAAGTTATTATAGTTTATACATAATAATAATTGTTAAAATTAATATAAAAATAATAGAAGCGAAAATATATTTATGCTTATGTTTTTTTTCATTTGTAACTTTTATTGTCTTTTCTTCATAATGTTTATAATATAATTTCATAGCTTCATAATAACTTATTTCATTTTTTCCTAAATAAATATTAATTTTATTATGAATAAAATGAACCCATTTTATGAATGACTCTCTTGTATCTAAATATGGTGTTACCGGATATTTATCAATAAAAATAGTAAAAGTATTTCCAATATCAGACGATGGAAGAAATAGTGGAAAATTTTGTATAAAATCGTAATATTTTTTTTTTGTTACATCATTAGGTGAAGTAGGATAAGAAATTGCGATTGTATATAAAACAAACCAATAATATGGACCCCATATTTTCGGATTAAGATTCATTTGTTTTAAATAAAATATAAAAACAAATTAATAATACTAATTAATCATATTATAAATGACAACATTTAAAAAAAATAGTTTTTGTAATAATTGTGGAAAAATAGGACATTTATTTCATCAATGTAAAATACCAATCACAAGTATAGGAATAATTGCTTTAAGAAAAATACAAGATAATATTGAAGTTTTAATAGTTAATAGAAAAGATACACTGGCATTGGTTGATTTTATGCGAGGAAAATATAATTTAGAAGATAAAGATTATTTAAAAAATTTATTTGAAAAAATGACAAAACATGAACATAATTTAATATTAAATTATGACTTTGATATTTTATGGAATTATATATGGGGAGATGAAATTGTAAATCAATATAAAAATGAAGAAAAAACATCTAAATTTAAATTTGAAACTTTAAAAAATGGTTATAAATTAAATAATAATTATTTTGATTTAAATATTTTACTTTCATTATTAAATAAATATTATATAGAAACTGAATGGGGGTTTCCAAAAGGTCGAAGAAATTATCAAGAAAAAGATATAAATTGTGCACTGAGGGAATTTGAAGAAGAAACTGGATACAGTAAAAATGATTTAATAGTTTTTAGTAATATATTTCCTATCGAAGAAATTTTTACAGGATCCAATTACAAATCATATAAACATAAATATTATATTGCATTAATGGATAACAATAAAGAACCTAATAATAATTTTCAATTAAATGAAATAAATGAAATAAAATGGGAAGATATAAATAATATAAAAGAAAAATTCAGAGATTATAATTTTGAAAAAATTATGTTAATAGATGAAATAATAAAAATATTAAAAAGTTATAAAGTATATATTTAATATATATGATTACTTCAAAAACATCATCAAATAGTTTATCTTCAAATAATTCGTTAGATGAATCGGAGAAAAAATTATCCGAAACAATAAACTCTAGTATTAAATTACAGAATGATTTGTCACAAGTAAATGGAAAAAAAAAAATAAATAATAAATTATTTAATATTTTTAAGGATAATATTAATAATTTACCACCTAATAAAAAAATAATTGAAGAGGTTAAAAATGATTTAGAATCTAAAAAAGATCTTCAATATTATTTAAATGCGATTGAATTGCTAAATAGAAATAGTATAATAAACAATGAATTTTCAAATTATGAATATTTATATCCACATTTGGATGATCCAATGTTTAATGTAAAAATTGCAAACAAAAAAGAATTTTCTATTAATAAATATCAGATTGACATTGACGAAAATACTAATATACAGGATGAAGCTAATAAAATGTGTAATAAAGAATTCAAATTAGCACCACATCAAGAATTTTTAAGATCATTTTTATCTATTTATACACCTTATAATAGTATTTTATTATATCATGGTTTAGGTACAGGTAAAACTTGTTCGGCTATAGGTATTGCTGAAGAAACTAGAAGTTATTTAAAATACAATAATATAAATCAACGAATTATAATTGTAGCATCTCCAAATGTTCAACAAAATTTTAGATTACAATTATTTGATGAATCTAAATTATTTTTTATAAATGGAAAATGGAATTTAGAAAATTGTGTTGGTAATGGTATATTAAATGATTTAAATATTTTTGATAATAATACACCAAAGGAAATAATTATAAAAAATATAAATAATGTAATAAATAATTATTATATATTTATTGGTTATATTGAATTTGCAAATTTAATAATAAAAAAATCAAGAATTAATACAGATAGTACAATATTAAGTGAACAAGAAAAAAATAAGATAAGAAAAATTAAATTAGAAAAATTTTTTAATAATAGATTAATAATAGTAGATGAAATACATAATATTAGAAATACAAATGATAATAGTAATAAATTGGTTGCCGAAAATTTTATGTTTTTAGTTAAAAATGTATCTAATTTAAAATTGGTTTTATTATCAGCAACACCAATGTATAACGATTATCGTGAAATAATTTTTTTATTAAATATATTAAATTTAAATGATAAAAGAAGTATGATTGAAGTATCAGATGTTTTTAATCCAGATGGTAGTTTTATAGTGGATACTAACGGCAATCAAGTAGGTAAAGATTTGTTAATAAGAAAAATGAATGGATATATTAGTTATGTTAAAGGTGATAATCCATTAAGTTTTCCATATAGAATTTTACCTGAATTATTTAATAAATCTAAAAGTATAAAAAGTAAAAAATATCCAATATTAGATTTAAATAATAAAGGCATAGTCGAAAAAATAGATTATTTCGATTTATATTGTAATGATATTTTTAGTTATCAAGAGAAAGTATATAAATATATTATAAACAAAACAATTTTGGATGATATGGAAGGTTATAATTATACTTTATTGCAAAAACCATTAGAATCATTAATAATATCTTTTCCTAATGAAACAATAGAAAATACAACCATTGATAATTTTGAAACTATTGATGTTTCCCCTAAAGATTTAGTAGGTAAAAATGGATTATTAAATATTATGAATCATGATGAAACATATGATCCTCCTTCAAAATATAATTATAGATTTAAAGATAAAACAATGGAAAATATTTTTTTAAAAAAAAATATTAAAAAATATAGTTCAAAAATGTTTACAATAATAAATGAGATTGAAAATTCTGATGGACCAATTATAATATATTCACAATTTATAGATGGGGGGATAATACCAATGACTCTTGTTTTAGAATCAATGGGTATGCGAAGATTTGGAGGTCAAAAAAATTTATTTGCAGATGATATATTATCAACAATTGAAGAAATAGATGCAGTTACTTATAAAACAAAATCAGAAACAATATTAAATGGTGATACATTTAATCCGGCAAAATATATTTTAATTACTGGAGATAAAAAATTAACACCTAATATTAAAAATGATCTTAAACAGTGTACTTCAAATCAAAATATAAATGGAAAAAATATAAAAGTTATTTTATTAACAATGGCCGGTAGTGAAGGTATAGATTTTAAATTTATAAGACAAGTACATATACTTGAACCATGGTATAATATAAATAGAATAGAGCAGATTATAGGACGTGCTGTAAGAACATGTAGTCATAAAGATTTAGATTTTAAAAAACGAAATGTTAAAATATATATGCATACGTCTATTTTATCTAATAAAAAAATAGAATCTGTTGATAATTTATTATATAGAAAATCTGAAAAAAAGGCTATACAAATAGGTATAATAACCCGATTGTTAAAAGAAAATAGCATTGATTGTCATTTAAATAATGAATTAATGAAATTGACAGAGAAAAATTTAAATAAATTTTTCAAGGAAGGTTTTGATATCATATTATCAAATAATGAAATTATTAAATATAGAATTGGTGATAAATCAAATTCGGCATTATGCGATTATATGCAATCATGTGAATATAATTGTTCTAATGATAATAATTTAATAAGTGATGAAAATAACTTAGATATTAAAACATTTAATGAAAAACATATGAATTATAATAATGATACAATTATAAAAGAGTTAAATTATTTATTTAAAGAAAAATATGTTTATAATAAAATAGAATTATTTGTACGATTAAATAATAAAAATTATCCAAAATTATTACTACAAAATGTTATAAATGAAGCAATTGAAAATAAATCATTAATACTTGAAGATAAATATTATAATAAAGGTTATTTAATAAATATAGACGATTTATATATATTTCAACCTGAGTTATTAATTAATCAAGCATCTTCATTATATAACAAAATGAATCCTCCAAATGAAAATATAAATTATTTAAGTTATAAAACACCAAATGAAATAAAAGAGTATGTTCCTATTAAAGTTGTTAATTCTTTTGATAAAGTAGATGATAATATCAATTATGATACAAAGTTATTTGATCGATTATTTTTAAGATTTTATAATATAATATCTATAAATAAAAATTATGAAGAAACGCTAAATAAAAATTCACATGATAAATTGTTAATAAATTTCATAGATATTGAAAAAAATAAATCAAATATTTTTATAAATTTTGAAGAAAATAAAGATGAAGATAAAATAAATTATTCAATACTACAAATAATAATTGTTAATATTATTTTAGATACATTAAATTTAACTGAATTAATTACATTATTTAAATATACATATTTAAATAAACCAGATTACGATGATGAAAATAAAAATAATTTCTTTAATATTGTTAATAAATTTTTTAATGATAATATATTGCGATTAAATTCAAAAACTGCTTTAATATTACCGTTTAAAAATGATAGTTTTCCGATTTCTTTATATATGATTAATTTAGATTCAGATAAGAAGAATTTAACATTAGTTCTAGGAGAATTCACTGACTATAAAGATTTTGATGAATTAATAAATCAAAAATATAAATTAGATTTTAAAATTTATGCAAATATTCTTGGTTTTATTCATAATATTGATGATATGAATTATGTAATTAAATTGAAAACATTAAAAGATAACTCAGTACCTTATATATATAATGATGGTACAATTTGTAATAATTTATCAAAAAAAGAAATAAAACATAGATTTATAGAAATAATATTCAAAAAAAATTTATATGATCAATTATATTCTTCAAAATATTATAAAACACCTTCATATTGTTTAATAATAGAAATTTTTTTAAGATATTTACAGATTATAAATTATAATAATAAGATTTGGTTTCTAAATAAAAATTATGTATTATTTAATAATTTTATAAAAATTGATTAAAAAAATAATAACATTAAATATATAATTATGATATCAAAAAAAAGTAATCAAATTTATACTAAAATAACTGACTCATATAAAATAAATATACCATTTAATAAGTTATCAAAAGATATATTTGAATTACTTGAATCTATATTGAAAAATAAGATTGAAAAAAAATGTGATAAAAATGGTTATATTAAAGATGGTTCCCTTAAATTATTATCATATACGACTGGAGAATTGAATGGTGGAAATATTTCTTTTACTCTTATTTATCAATGTTATGTTGCCAATCCAGTAGAATCAATGATTATTGAATGTAAAGTTTCATCTATCACAAAGGTAGGTATTCGTGCAATTTTAAATAAATTAGACAATGATAATTATCCATTTATCGTATTTATTGCACGTGACCATCATTATAATAATAAAGAATTTTCAAAATTAAAAGAAAATGACGTAATTTCTGTAAGAGTATTAGGAAAGCGATATGAATTATATGATGAAAATATTTCTGTAATAGGAGAATTAGTTACATAAATATTATATTGAATTATAATTTAAATAACCAGCAAATAATAACCATAAAAATAATGGAATTAATAATAATGATGATATTTTAATTTTTTTTAAATAATATTTTTGTGTTTTATTTATGATATAAGTTATAAATAGTAATATTATAATTATATTTATGAATGCAAACAATTTAGAATAAGTATAAATAATCATCCAACTTGATAATAATGCTGTTAATATAATATAATAATTTGTTTGACTATTGTTAATAAACCAAGAAAATCCGATTAATAATAATAATATTGGCCAGACTATACCAAAAATGTATGCGGGTGGTTGAAATTTTATTTTTTTTTGATTATAATCTTTAATTGGAAAAAAATGACCTGTAATATATATACAAATAATTGGTATAAAAATAAAAAAATATCTATAGTTCATTATGTAATATTAATATATTTTATATATATTTATAAAATATATTAAATATAATTTTTTTATATATAAAATATTAATATAAAATGAAAACAGAAAAAGAGTTAAGCGATGATTTACAAAAAAATAATGGTATTAATTTGGATAAAATAAGAAAAAAAATAGAACTTATGAATAAAGAAAATCATATTGAAATAGCTAAACTTTTGAAAGAAAAAAATATAAAATTAACGGAAAACAATAATGGAATATTTATTAATTTAACCAATTTATCAGAAGAGACAATTGTTTTATTATTAAAATATATTAAACATATAGAAAATCAAGAGAATATTTTAAATATAATTGAAAACAAAAAAGAAGAACTAGAAAATAGATTCTTTAAAGGAAATAAAGACTAAAATATGAATATTATTAACAAACTAACTATGTCAAATGATATAAACGATCATATTAAATCATTAAAAGATTATATGTTTTATAATATTCAATATGATAACAATATCAAGGTGGATAATTCTAAAACAAATATAATTACTGGAGATAAAATAGTTCCTAGATTTTTAAAAGTAGTTGATTATAACAAAACAAGATGTAAATATAACGAAAACACAGATAAATATAAACAAAAATATGATGAATTATTTTGGTTATTTTATAAATTATATTATAATAAAGAAGATGATGATTTATTAGGAATTAATTTATTTTTAGAAGAAAAGAATAAAAAAATAGAATTGGTTATGAATATTAATTCTACAAAAATAAATATTAAATCTGCAAATACAACAAAAATACATATAATTGAAGATTTAACAAATTCAAATAAAATAGATATTCATACGTTTAATGCATTATGTTTAATTTTTAATATTGATATTTTATTAATTAAAAATAATAAACTTTATACATTTATTTCAAATAAATCAAATGAAAAATTTAAACAATTGCAAAATTTTAATGTATTAAAAATAAATTTTCATAATTCATCTAATTTATCAAAAAGTTATAATATAGTGTTTAGTCTAGAATCAAATGATTTTATTAATAGTTTGGATAATTATTATTATGCAAAAAATATTATGAAACCATTAAAATCTGTTTCTTCTTATAAAGTTGATGAACTTATTGAAATTGCGGTAAAATTAAACATTGTTTTAAATGAAGATAATAAAAAAAAAACAAAACAAAAATTATATAATGAAATATTAGATAAATTAGAATAAATAAAAAATATAACTTATATATAATTATTTAATTATTTTTTAATAAAAAATTGAAATAAAAATAATTAAATAATAGAAACTAATATATATTATGTCTAAAAAAGAAAATATTAATACATTAAATGACATTTTTACTATTTTTATAAATAATTTTAATAAGTTCAAAGAAAATGAAATGTTTGAATTTGAGGTAAGATTTGGAACAAAAAAAATACGACAAATAACTCGTATCGATTTTTATAATGTTATTAAATCATTATTAAATAATGATTTTGTATTAGATTCTGAAGAATATAATCTTAGAATAATTTTAGATGATAGTAACAGTAATTTAAGAACAAATATAAAAGGATTAAACGATATACAAAAATATTGCAAAACAAATAATATAAGCAATATAGATGATAATAATTTAGAATTTTTGGAAAAAAATTATCATTATAATGATGGAGAAAAATGTTTATATGATTTTGATGATTATAATTTTAGAATATCACAGCAAATAGAGACAGTTTATAATAAGACAAATGAAAAAGTAAAAGATATTTTAATTAATTGGCCAAGTAGAAAAAAAATTTTTAGATTTATGAAACGTTTTGTTTTTAAAAATAATCGGTTTCCTTTCTTACTTCATTTAAGTATTGTAAAAATGTCGAATAAAAATTCAAATGAACGTTCTTTTATTAATATAAAAGATGCTGATGTTTTTAATTCAAATGAAATATATGAGATTGAAATAGAATTTATAAATTCTCAGATTAAAATTTCTAAAAAAAAAGATTACAGTGATATTATTTTATTATTAAAAGAAACAATAAAATATGTTTTAATTGGATTACAGCAAACAAATTATCCTATTAGTTTATCGGAATCAAATAATATTATAGAAGAATATTTAACTTTAATAAAAAAGAATACTCCATCTAGTTCGAATTATTCATCCAGGGATTTTATTGGACCATCTTCTTTAACATTACAAAAAATGAATTGTATTGAATCAAATAATTTATATAATGTTGCCAATATTAGAAAAAATTATACGGTAACAGATAAGGCTGATGGATTGCGTAAATTATTATTTATAAATAATATTGGAAATATTTATCTTTTAAATACAAATTTACACGTACAATTCACAGGTTATAGAAATAAAAATAAGGAATTAAATAATACTATTATTGATGGTGAACATATTTTACATGATAAAAATATGGAATATATTAATTTATTTATGGCATTTGACATATATTATTTAAATAATAAAAATGTAACAGGTTTGGCATTAGTATTGGAAAAAACGGATGAAAAACAAACATCTCGTTTGGAACTATTAACAAAATTAATAAAAGAAGTAAAAATAGTATCAGTTGTAGAATCTGATAATATTGATTTTAAAATAAATGTTAAAACATTTTATAGAAATGAAAATATATTTAAAGCATGTAATACACTAATTGATAAAATTAATAAAAAATTATTTGAATATGAAACAGATGGTATTATATTTACTCCTGCAAATACTGGGGTTGCAAATGATAAATTAGGAGTAGATGCGCCAAATTTTAAAGTAACATGGAACGAATCATTTAAATGGAAACCTTCTGAATTTAATACTATTGATTTCCTTATTAAATTTAAAAAGGATGATTTTAATAAAAAAATGTTATATAATATTTTCAATGATGGTAATAATGTTTTAACTAGTGAAAATGTAACAAAATATTATACATTGTTTTTATATGTTGGTTTTGATGAAAAAAAACATGGATATATTAATCCATTCAATGATATTATTAATGATAATATTAAAACAAAAAAAGATAAATTAGATTATAATAATAATTATAGGCCTTCTAAATTTTATCCATCAAATCCACATGATAATACTGCACATATTTGTAACATTATTGCAAAAATAGATTCAAATAATAATTATAAAATATATACAGAAGATGGTGATGAGATAGAAGATAATAGCATAGTGGAATTTAGATATGATTTGACAAAAAAAAATGAATGGCGATGGATTCCATTAAAAGTTAGATATGATAAAACAACGGAATTAAGAAATGGCGAAAAGAATTTTGGAAATTCATATCATGTTGCTAATTCTAATTGGCATACAATACATTATCCATTAGATGAAAATATGATTACTACTGGGAATAATATTTTATTGGATAATACAGATGATGATGTATATTATAATAAAATACAGAATACCGATTTAACTCGAGGTTTACGTGATTTTCACAATCTAGGTGTTAAAAATATGTTGATAAAAAAAATAGTTAAGCCCGGGAGTACATTGATTGATTATGCATGTGGTAAAGGCGGTGATTTGCCAAAATGGATTTCTGCAAAATTAAAATTTATTCTTGGTGTTGATTTGAGCAAAGATAATATTGAAAATAGATTGGATGGTGCATGTGCTCGTTATTTAAATTATTCAAAAAAAATTGATAATATGCCAGGTGCTATATTTTTAAATGCAAATAGTGGATTAAATTTAAAATCAGGTACTGCATTTTATGATGAAAAATCAAAACATATTTTTGATGCATTAAATGGAACTGGTAATAAAAGTGAAATAGTATCAAGTAAAGGAGTATATAAACATTATGGTATAGTATCACATGGATTTAATGTAAGTTCTATTCAATTTGCATTACATTATATGTTTGAGACTGTAGAAACTTTGAATAATTTCATTAAAAATATTTCAGAATGTACAGCATTAAATGGGTATTTAATTGGAACATGTTACAATGGCAATAAAGTATTTAATATGTTAAGTAAAATAGATCAAAATAAATCAATTTCGTTGTTTAATAAACAAAATAAAATATGGGAAATTACGAAAAGATATAATAATACTGAGTTTAAAAATGATGAAAGTTGTATGGGTTATGCTATTGATATTTATCAAGAAAGTATTAATAAAACGTTTAGAGAATATCTAGTTAACTTTACATATTTAAATAGGGTATTAGAAAATTATGGATTTGTAAAACTATCACATGATGATTTAAATGAATTAGATTTAACTAATTCAGTAAATAGTTTTGAGGAATTATATAATGATTTATTTGAAAAATCAAAATATGATATTAATCTTAAAAAAACGCTTGGAAATACATTCAATATGACTAAAGAAGAGAAAGAAATTTCATTTTTAAATAATTACTTTATTTATAAGAAAGTAAGACATGTTACTAATGTAGAAAAATTAGATATTACCGCTAATGATAAAATAGAAGAATTAGATAAACAATTGGAAAATATTGAATTAGAAAAAAGTGAAGAAATTAAGCCAAAAATAGTTGAAGAGAAATCTTCATCAATAGATATTTCAAAGAAAAAGTCAATTGAAGAAAAAACAAAAGAAATAGAAGAAAAAATTAGATTAGCGAAGGAAAAGAAAAGAAATTCAAAAAAACTAACTCAGTAAAAGAGAAAAAAATTTGGTTTTAAAATATACTAATTAAAAATAATCTAAAATTATAATTATTATTATTATAATTATAATTTTAATGTCGTATATATTAATACCATCAGTAAATTTTTATGATAAAATATCATTTTTTTATAGAAAGATAGAAAAAACAGATGAAATTGTTTTTGTATCTAAATCATTATTTATTTATTTGAATAGAGTTAAAGAAAATATATATTCATATACAAAAGATTGGGATTTTTATAAAAAAATTACAAATCCATATGAATACATACATACACATATTATAAATAAAAATTTTTCTATTTCTAAATATAAACCTTTATCGAGATCATTTTTTAAAATGATCGAAATAATAAATGTTTTTGATTTTTTAAATGAAGAAGATTCTATAAAATCATTTCATTTGGCTGAAGGGCCGGGTGGATTTATAGAAGCTTTTAATTATTATAGAAAAACAAATTTAAATGAAAATAGTAGAAATGATAGATATTATGGTATAACACTAATTTCAGATAATCAAAATATACCATCATGGAAGAAAGGTGAAAGCTATATAAAACATAATAGTAATATTTTTATAGAATATGGAAAATCAAATAACGGAGATTTATTTAATAAACATAATATAATATATTTTTCTGAAAACTATTCAGAAAAGATGAATTATGTAACTGCTGATGGTGGTTTTGATTTTTCTACTGATTTTAATAATCAAGAAGAGTTATCTTATAAATTAATTTTAGCACAAATATTATATGCATTAATTATTCAAAAAAAAAATGGAAAATTTGTTTTAAAAATTTTTGATGTTTTTAAATATAAAACTATTGAGTTAATTTATTTACTTTCTATTTTTTATGATTTAGTTTTTATTTATAAACCATCAACTAGTAGAGTTGCAAATTCTGAAAAATATTTAATATGTAAAAAATTTAAGGGTTTAAATCCCGAATTTAAAAATGAAATATTAAATGAATTTGAAAATTTAATGTCAAATTCAGAATCATTATACAGTATTTTTAATTTTTCTTTATCAAAAAATTTTATTTATAAAATAAAAGAAATTAATGCAATTTATGGACAACAGCAATTAGAAAATATTAATAATACATTAAATTTTATTCGCGAAATAACTAATTTAAAACATTCTTTAACAAATAAAGAAATATTAACTTTTGATTCTTGTATATTTTTTCTAAAAGATATTGATGTTATAGATTTATTAAAAAATAGTAACGATTTATTAAAAAATAATAACGATTTATTAAAAAATAATAACGATTTATCAAATAATAATTTTTTGTTACAAAATAATAATATAAATGAAAAAATAATTATATATGATAAAGATGAAAAAAATCATAAGAATCTTAATAAATTATATAATAAATTACATTCTATTGTATTAACAAATGTTCAAAAATCAATATATTGGTGTCGAAAATATAAAATAGAGCTAAATAAATCATTTATTTATTAATTAATTAATTA
>CERI01076144.1_pt1 | contig 21470 bp, 8 predicted proteins | sample 350261 | NCBI WGS metagenome assembly CERI01 (sample SAMEA2620979, study PRJEB7988) | marine metagenome | isolation source: saline water (ENVO:00002010), including
GGTAATTTTTTATGATACAAAAATAGACTCGTTCGCAAAGGTATTGTATAAATGTGTTCGATCGATAGTTTTGCTTAATACTTGGGCTTGTGTAACCATTTTTTTCATTTGTTTGAGTAGATCATCTGTATCAATATCATATACGTCGCCGTAAATACCTGGATCGCGATTATCAGTTGATTTTTTGGATACAGAATACTTTACTGGCAAAGAGTTTGTTGTATTCACAAAGTCAACCAATCCAGAATGATAAGGTACGACAGCAGGTAATCCATTTAGTAATCCTTCTAATACTGGCATACCAAACCCCTCAACAGATGACGGTAATATCACACAATGACCTAGTTTATAAATTTGTGACATTGATGATTGAGGTGGAATTAATTTAATGTTTGGTGTGAACGTATTCACATCTATATTATTTACACGTAAATATAGTTTCACATGATTCGTATCTCCGAATCCAGCCTTGAAAACATCAATTAACAATTGAACATTCTTTCGTCTATCATTCGTTGAAACACAAATAAATATGAATTCAGATGATGAAAAATTTGGAGTGAAACTCAAATCATATTTGTCTTTCCCAACAAAATTTGGCATAATTCGTTTCACATTGAATCCATGTTTCGTCAATATATCCTTACAGTATGTGGATACCGGGAAGATAATACATGTACTCAAAGCGTTTCTACAACGTTGGTCAATGTATGCTGGTTGGGTGTACAGTTCTGTTCCCTCAAACACTGTGAATATGTAAACATTTTTCTGTGCAAATACATCGTATCCACATCGTATGCAAAACAGATCGAAATTTATAAGCAGTGCATTAAAATTTACGATCAATACATATATATCTTCTTCACACGATCTTTCTTTGTTTCTGTATATAGACACAAAGTTCTCAAATTTAACATCTCTCAATATAATTTCAGATGAACACGTATACAGTATTGTTATGAAATCATTGAACCAAACCGTGAAACTATTATTATATTCTCCAATGGATGATACTGAAAATGTTGGAAATATGTACCGACAATTATTTTTGAACATATATAAATATAATGAGAATATTTTTAATTAAAAAAGCCTTACGGATGTAAATTATCCGCCTTTGACATTCACAGCATGTACATTTCAAAAAAGTCAACTATAAAAACATGAGTCGTACACATCCTTTCAGAGTAACATGTTAATTGTGTATTGTTCAATGATTCCATTCAATTGCTTTTAATTTGTTCATTCCATTTTGTTCAATCTCTTGAACACCACTATGTTACGAGTCTGTCACATGACGAATACGACCATTATGAAGGTAATATTAATACTTGTAGATTAAAAAAGTCAAGGATCTGAAAATTTATTTACAAAACATTGGTAAGATTTTTTGTCGCAAACCTCATGCGTTGTTCGAGTTTTGATGAATTCACTTAAAAGTAATTTTAAAACTCAAAATAACGAATATACCTTTTTGAAATTAATTCACGACAAACTTCTCAATTGATGGGTGTATTGTAGGAGCTCAATGAGATGGGTGTAGTATATCGTTGTTGAACCGGTTTAGAATATACTTATCTTTTTGTTCATATTGTTTATATCTTTTCGAAATTGGAAGCTAAACCTATTATTTTTCATTCTCTATCTTTAGGAAGAGACATAATTCCGTACAATGCGATTAAGAAAACAATCGAATGAAGAAATAGTCCGAATGGTGTGGGACATCCGCCTTTTGCGGTTGGAAGCAACTTGCTAGTTAATCGGTACATTGATGCTGATGATAGAATATAGAAAACTAATGTTGAGTAGAATGAATACTTTAGTTTTAATCCGTTTGTAAGTTTTGCCATTTATTAACAACAACAAAAATAATTATGATTAAAGCATAATATTAACATGAAGCTTCTGATGGTCGATAAATTCTTCACGCTCTTCATAACAAAGACGAAACCATAATCTCTTAATCATTTTTATGATATATTGCTGATCATCAGATACGTAAAATAAATGTTCTTGAATTTCATCAAGACTTTTATTGGGAAATATTGAATAAAATCTATTATTAATGTTCAATAGTAAAGGAATATATCCATTGATGTATGATAAAATGTTATTTTCTAACCAATGTAAATGACGATTACCATCAGTTCCAAAATCTTTTTTGTATGAGTGAATTAACTCGGTTAAATCATTATATGATTGTATATCCTGTAATAATGATTTATTTATTTTCCGTGGTTTTCTCAATGTCATAACATCTTGATATATTTTCAATTGTATATCTATTGGAAGTTCTTGAATATTCATGATCACTATATTATGTATTTATGAATATATTTTCAAATTTTGATCAAACTTAAACAATTACCTTTGATTCCGATAAAACAAAAAACTGTATGTATTAAATATCTATGTAATGTTTGATATGTTTGATGATCAAATTATATTTAAAATAACTATATTTTTAAGTGAGGAAGATATAGTAGATTTGTCGTTGAGTTGTAAATATTTATATGAAAAACTATATTGTAGAGAGTTACATCACGAATGTATTAAAAAGAAATACCAAAGAAATATAGTCAAAGAAAAAATGCATAAATATATTCAACGAATACGAGATGTTTCCGTTAGTAAAGGAATATGCATGAAATGTCAATCTAAAGGTTTGCTACGAAATGATAAAACGTTTTATGACAGTAACTGTCGAATAGAAACAATGATTAGTTTAATTTGTATTGATGATTGCAAATATAGCTGTTTGTTATGTGATAAAAAAATAAAAATAACTCAAACAAACGTTGTTGTAGAACCAATACTATGTCAAGACTGTATAACGTACTACGGATAGCTATCAAAGTCAGTTATGTTTTTTGTAAGTTGTTTATGCATTTTTAAACGCTCTTTTAAACACATAAGTAACCAACACTTTCTAAGAAGTAATAATATATTTATTAAGTTCAACTCGTTATGAATAATGAAGTATTCTAAATGAATTTGTTCATTAAATTTAAAGCCTTCATCATTATAACTTGTTATTTCAAAACTCTCATCATTTATAACCCAAACAAAATAATATGCCAATAAAGAAATATTTATGTATCGCAAATGATAATTCGCGACATCAATTATTTGTGTTTTTTTAAATATGTTGTTTAATAATCCTGAATGAAATGAAATTTCATCCATTAACTCTACTGATATGACTTTTGGTTTTCGCATAGCTACAACCGATGTAAGTATTTTTTTCTGAATATCATGAGGTAAATTTTGGATCAACCTGTCCATACAGTACTCTTATCTTGGTAAAGTTAGACACATAATATTTAGATGAATATTGTTTATTTTTCTGACAGTTCGATAGATTTTTTCAACAGTTTATTTTTTTTATAGAAGCAACATACCTCATAGAAAAACAACTCTTCATCCAAATCTTGAAGAACATCATATAAAACATTTCTATCTTTGAAAGTTTGCGTTATATCGATTATTTCCTGAAGTAAAAACGATTTCGAAGCACGGTCGTGTTGAAAAAATATAGCCGTTCGTATTTTGTGACGATAAATATTTTTGTCTGATTCATATTTATCGTAATGTTTCTTTTTAGTGCCGAAATTCTTTGTAGAAGGCGGGATAGGTTTCGACAATCCAAATGTAATAACAGGCATATTTTAAATTAATAATGTAAAAACTTTTTAAATATATAGTGTTCATGATAATTATCAATTATTAACTATTTCGTAGATTCGTATATAACTAAATATGCAGAACTATTAATATTTATTTCTTTATTTTTAACATCAATAACATTTAAATCGTCTATAAATTTAGTTTCATCGCCATCAAATACTATAGATGTGTAATGACCATTATATGCATTTCCATGATGTAATGCTATCGATTTGAGCGAATATTGATTTGACGTGGTTTTTTTAGATTCATCAAAATACAAATACTGTGATAAATCTAAATACCTTTCAATTTTAATTTCATTGTTATTTTTTATGACTTGATCATTTTCGAATGAAAACCTTTTCAAACAAACCATAAGAAGCTTGGGAGTTCTAGCTAGATATGTTGTTTTCTGTGTATTATTTCGCAACTTGCACTTATCGCATTGATAATCTTCAATATTTGTTGTGGAAAAATGTTTATCAACTCCTGTACTGATACTGGAATCTGATGAATCATCTGAAATGTCTATGGATATAATACTGGTTGTTTCATAGTTATGTAATTTGAATCCACAGTTCTTACACTCTGTTTTGATAATTTGTTGAGAAAATGTAATATCACAAATTTTGGAATATTGATTATACCATAGTGCATCACTATTATATTTTATGATAGCGGAAGATGTCTTTATGACAGGTTTATTTATTTTAACAACTCGTTTGAAATGTTCAAAATAAATATCAATAAATAAAACAATAAACTCATGAATATCGTTTTCATTATTGATGCTAATTGAAGGGATATATTTGTGTATATTTTTTAAAAATGTTATATATGAATCATGTTTATATTTTTTTGTTGATTGTGCGTTAGAAAAAACATCATATAAGTTATTTAGATGTAAAATATCAGATGATTTCAAATCTGCGATATATTCAATAAAACATACACAATTAAATAGACATTGCAAACTGGTATTTAAGTAACAGGTATATCCTATATTCGGTAATCCAAATGACATGTCAAGATATCTAAAGAATATTTAATAAATTGTTCATAAATACTAATAATGTTCAAAATTAACAATATTGTGTTGAATCCGATAGGAAATATTCATCAACGAATTAAAATAATGATAGCATGCAAACTATTGGCATCATATTTAAGTGTTCCGATGAGTGTTTTATGGTTTAATGATGAAGCTGTATCCAAAACACAATTGAATGAGTTGTACATTGATGCTTTTGATGTTATCGATTTAGAAAAACTTCAATTATTGAATTATATATATAATCCCAAGGTTGAAATTAATGAATTGATTTCACAATTGCAAACGAACTATATTGAAGGTAAAACTATTGTCATAGAAACAGACAGAGATTTTTATTCGAAAACGCAATTCAATTCATTTTTATTATATAAAGAATCTAGAAATGCTGTATATAGGAATCTGATTCAAAACAATATTTCTGGTAACTTACAAGGTGTTTCGAATGGAATGTTTGATTTTTCAAATAAGGTTGGCATATTTTCAGAATGCAATCAAATAAATTCAAAGTTCAAAAACGCAAAAAATACAATAATATTGAACGATAATATGGAGAAAGATGAAAGAACATATAATTTCTACGCATTTTTAATTTCAATAAGATTATTGGAGTTTGTGGTAATTGATTCATCTTATGTTTTAGATGATGGTATATCGGATATACTTACTATAAATGATATTATGAAATTCGATTGTGTTTAATTATTTTTTGTTTAAATAATGAATTGTGTTATAAAAAAAAGATAGACAATATATATTTAATCAAACTAAAATGGATATTCTAATCAATCAATTCCATAAATTCAAAATGAAATTTGCTAATCGTCACAAAAACAAAATAAAAATGAGAGGTAGAAGTTCAAGAAAAAACTTTTGGCCATTCATTTTACGATTAAGTCGTGGTGACAATCGTGAAGTTATTGCAAGATCATTTGATAAACCTACAAATACTATGGAATATGTATGGTCGGGCGAAGCTATAGAGTCATTTAGGAATAATGTAGCTACTATTCGACCATCTGGAGGTAGATTATCATGTGTAGCCATTCAAACAAACGCAAACGGTGAAGAATATCAACATAATGAATCTGTTATGTTTATAAATGTACCAATAATCATTATAAATGATGAACAGTTTATTTTGAAAAATGGAGACCAGTATTTGTTAAATATGAGAGTAACAAATGTTCGTGGAAACTCATGGAATATAACAGACATATCTATAGAAGATGGAACAAATATATCTAATTCGAATAATAAGAGACAAATATTTGTTACATTTGATGATTCTATTAGTTTCGGAAACAAATCAGTAAATATTTCGGTTGAAGATGGTGACGGATTCGTTGGAACGATAACTAGAAGTATATTTTATACAGATGCATCTCAATTTGAAAATTTTACGTTAGACTTGCTTTCAAATCCGTACCGATTAATTACAGCTATTAATTCACAGACCTTGAGTGAATTTTCATCTGTGTCTAACACTATAACATATAGTTGGAGTGGTTCTGGTTTGTTATGGTTCGATATAAATAATGCAAATGTTAAAAAAAGCGGAGGTGAAATTATATGTACAGCAACACAAAGAAATACTACAACAAGAGAAACGATTACTCAGACTGTATCAATTCTGATTAATACACCTACGATAATAATAACAGATTCAGATTTTGTATCTAATCCTGACCAAAGTGATGAATATATGATTGGTATGACCGTTGATAATATTAATGGTTTAACATGGACATTGGATACACAGAAATCAGCAATTACAGACGGAACGGGTATTCGAAGCGCAGATGATAAATTGTTTATAACATTTGATGCAAGTGTTGAAACTGGTATAAAAGAAGTAGTTGTCGTAGTGAATGATGAATATGGATATGAAAACACATCGACAGTGTATGTAACCTATACTAACACAAACTTTGAACCATATACTTTGACCTTGACGGCTAGCCAAAGAAAAGAAATTATTGCTTCTACTTTAATATCCGATACTGATACAGTAACATATGTATGGACAGGAGATGTGGCTAGTTCTGGAAATAATATTGCTGTTCTTCCTATCACAGGTGGTACAGCGATATGTACAGCAAGTCAAAGCAATGGATCGGTAGCTATTAGTCATTCACAAACGATAACAATAACTCAGCCTACTATAACAATCACAGATACCGATTTCGCACCCAATCCGAACCAAAGTGATGAGTATATGATTGATATGACAGTGAGTAATATGAATGGTTCAACATGGATATTACATACTAATTCAACAGTTACAGATGGAACGAGTCTGCGATTTTCTTTTGGAAAATTGTATATTACGTTTGGTCCAAGCGTACAAACAGGTATAAAAATAGTAAATGTAACTGTAGAGGATGCATATGGATATCAAAATACGACAACAGTAAATGTGACTTATACTGCCAATACAATTGACAATGTTTCTGAATTTGAGCCATATACTTTGATTTTATCTACAGGAATAACAGGAAACGAAATAATTGCTTCTACTTTATTATCTGAAACAAATACAATTACATATAATTGGACTGGAGAAGTGATTAGCTTTGATGGGAATATTGCTGTACTTCCTAACACTGGTGGTACAGCAACATGTTCTGCAAGACAAAGTAATGGACTTACTACGAGAGAAATTGCACCGGTTTCTATCATTATTAATCCACCTCAATTTACATTGGGAGATGATTTTTTGGATTCTTCGGGTGAAAGATTGATGTATGTAAGTTATAATGTGAATTCTTATAATGGTTCAATTTGGGATGTAACAGTTCCTACAATACCTCCCGGTTTAACATTCACGAATTATTTAAATGATGTAATATATTTTCAATACGAAGGCGCTTTAGAAAATGGAAACAAAACTATTGAAATAACAATTACAGATGAATATGGTTATATATCTTCAATCACAAAAGATATATTATTTAATAAAATTGAAATAGTACCAGCCACTTGGGATGAGACAAATAGTTATCCAACGTTATTCAACGATAACGAACATAAGTTAGTGTTAGCTTGGAATGTAAATGAATGGGGATGGGATGACCCAATAAAAATTAGTATTGATATTGTGAATTTAGGTTCTATCGATATGAAAGATACTGATGGAAATTATGATATAAATGCAACAACATATGATTTATTTAATGAAAGAACTGTTACATCTATACCGGCGGATAGTTCACTATTTGACGTAACATGGTTACAAAAATTTACCTTTGATTTATCCTCAAATGAAATAAGTTCAACACGTATATCTCATGCTCTCACAAAAGACTCGTATAATTTACCTTTATTAGTTGAATGTGAGTTAAAATTTACAAATAATAGAAATGATACAACAATATTAATGGGAAATGTTCTAAAAGAAAATAATTTCATTTTTTATGACAATAGTACTGATTACATTATATGGGGAACAGGTCTCGCAAAAAAGAATTACGCTCTAGCTGTAAATGGTACCAAAATAGCTATTGGTGAAGATAAAACACGTGCAATTTATACAAAGTTTTCAATATATGTATCATCTGAAATAATTATAATGTATCAAAATGATGTTGAAAAATATCGTTTTACAAAAGAAAATTATTCTTTTCCTAGTTGGGTTGTAAGTGGAGGTACTGTTCGTGTTGGTGTATGGCAACGAAATGTTGGTAAATATAAGAACTTTAAAGTAACCGAAATAAATAATCCATTAAATATAAATACAGGTGAAATTATATTAGCTGAAGATGTTCAATACGAATTGGTAATAAATAAGATGTATGGTGTAGATAATACAGTATTATCATCATCTAGTTTATATTTGACTACTGAGTTATTGCCAGTTGAACCGACATTGACTGTATCTTCAATATGGGATGGAAGTATAGGTAGTTTATTTTTGAATCATGTAACACCAAGAAATGTTCAACAAGTAAATGTTTATTATAAATTAACATTGGACGCAGATGCCGTTTATCAATTATGGTCTGGAGATCTAAATGTTATTACCAATTTAAATGGAGGGGAAAGTTATGATGTCAAAGTTGAATATCAATATCAGTTCAGAGATCATATTGAAAGTATAGTCAAATCATCGGAGATATTAAATACAACGATTATAACAAATCAAATAGAACCAGCGATTTGGGATACGATAAACTCGCGTTCGTTTATTACCGCTGATGGAAATAATGGAATCGAACTGTATTGGTATGTGAATAGTTGGGGAAACAAAACCCCTCATTCGTTATCGCCAATATCCATACAAATTACAGGAGGGAAAAACCAAACTATTGCATTGAATGATTCTACAATATCAACATATGTAATAAGCGAAAATTTGAATGATAATACATCATATAACTTTCAAATTTCAAAAAGATATGGATCTAATAAGTATGAAAGATCAGTTATATTAGCATTAACAACGTTAGAATTACCCACTAAACCATTACTGGAGGTATCTACTATCTGGGACGGTGGTAATAGTGACACTGGTAATCCGGTAGGTAGTTTGCTGTTAGAATATGACAATTCTTCTTCAGATATATTGGATACTAAGGTATTCTATAAACTATCATCAGACCCTGATACAAATTATGCATTATGGGAAGGAAATCAAAATATGATAACTGGTTTATTAGATACAACATACGATGTAAAAATATCATATGAATACTTATATAATGAACAGCAATTAATAAGATTTTCTGACGTATCGTCTGCAACAATTGTCACAAATTGGACTAGTGCAAAGTGGGATACGATTAACTCGCGTTCAATCTTGTCTGCTGCAGACAAAACTAACGCAGTAGAATTGCATTGGTATGTAAGCGGTTGGGGTAATAGCACACCTAACACCACAACCCCTCTGCAAATACTTGTTTATGACCGTGACAGCAGAAAACCTAATAATGTTATAAATATCATAAATATTTCTTCTTTAACACAAACCACAACAGTAATAAGTAATTTAAATAATAATACAAATTATGCTTTCAAAATACGAAAAAATAGAACAAGTGGTAATCCTATAAACAGTTCAGATATATCATTAAGAACATTGGACTTACCATCAAATCCGGTGTTATCATTATCACATAATTGGTATGGTAATGATGGCGATATAGTATTAACATATGATGTGTCTTCACCAAATATAAATAGAGTATATATTGATTATAAATTATTGAACGAAACATCGTATATTCCATGGGATTATGCGAACAATGGAAATACGATACCAAATTTAGCGGAAGGCGAATATGTAATTCAATTGACATATGAGTATATATTTAATGGTGTGGTGTTATTACGTTATACGATTGAAAATATAACAGTAAAGAGTTTATTTGAAGATGCTACGTGGAATGAATTGAATACACGAACGATATTGAATAACGGTGACAGCGCATTCAGTTTGCATTGGGCTACAAATAAATGGGGATGGGGAAATACACCTGTAAAGATTGGTTTTTTGGTAAAAATAAAAGATGGTAGTTCAGTAGGTACAGTGATACTAAAGAGTGAAGATGGTTCTAACGATTTAGATTCAACATCATACACATTAACGGACGTGAATGATACTAATTTATTGAATAATACAACTTATACAATTGAAATAATAAAATATTACAATAATACGAATTCAAGTTCATCGTCAATAGAAATGACGACATTCAATTTACCACCGGTTCCATCTTTATCATTAGCGTACAATTGGTATGGTTCTAATGGTGATATAGAATTAACATATGACGCATCTTCACCAGATATTATTCGTGTATTGGTAAATTACAAATTATTGAACGAAGAAACCTATATTCCATGGGATTATGTGTCAAATGGAAATACAATACCGAACTTAGAAGAAGGTGAGTACATAGTTGAATTAATATATGAATACACATATGATGGAAGTCCTTTACAACGTAGAACAGATAGAAATATACAAGTTAAGAGTATTCTTGAGAATGCTATATGGAATCAAGAGGATACGCAAACAATATTGAATAACGGTGATAGCGCATTCAGTTTGCATTGGACTACAAATGGATGGGGATGGGGAAATACACCAGTTAAGATTGGTTTTTTTGTTAAAAAAGGAAATACAAAAATAGGTACTGTAATATTACAAAATGAAGATGGAACTAATGATTTAGATTCAACATCATATGTATTAACAGAAGTCAGTGGTAATAGGTTATTGAATAATAGTACATATACAATTAGAATCAGGAAATGGTATAATACTACTCAAACAACTTCATCACCAATAGAATTGACGACATTTGATTTACCATCAGCACCATCTTTGACATTGAATTCAACATGGAATAATGTAGATGTCGGAGATATTATAATGACTTATGATGCATCATCTTCAGATATTAATAATGTAACTATTAATTATAAACTGTCTACAGACCCAACATATGATGAATGGGATAGTCAGAATGGAAATACGATACCAGAATTACCTGCCGGAGAGTATCTTGTACAACTAATTTATGAATACACATTTAATAATGCGCCATTATATCGTCAAACAATTGAAAGTGTTGATATTGTGAATGTATTTGCAAACGCTACATGGGACAATGCAAATACAGAAACGCTATTGTATAATGGGGATAGTGTGTTTTCACTATATTGGAATGTAAATTCATGGGGTGAAAACAACACGCCAAAGATGATAGATATTAGAACTTACAGAAATGGCGTTGAAATAAGACCATCTATATTTATGTATGATGCGAACGGAAATTATGATGTGAATGCGTCATCATTTATATTATCAACCGATGGGTCTAATAACAATAAATTATTAGATAATACAGAATATCAAATTGAAATTGGTAAATGGTGGAATTCTTCAAATAAATCAACGTCATCACGAATTACTTTAACAACCCTGGATTTACCACCTATACCGACATTTACATATACATCTACATATTACGGTATAAGTGCTGGACGAGGAAGTATATTCTTGTCATATGACGCATCATCTGCAAATCAATATGTCATATATCTAAAAGGTCCATCAAATAGTTATTTTGTAGAATGGACATCAAATGATTATGAAATATCAAATTTAGATGTAGGAACGTATGAAATTAAGTTGAAGTATATCTACACATATGAAGGAAATCCTTTAGAAAGGACGTCATTAATTCAAACTGTTGAAATTGAAGATGTATTGTTGGTACCTACATGGAATGAATCTGAAACTAAAGCGATAATAACAAATGAAGGAAAGCATGCCATACAACTATCATGGTTGGTACAATCTTGGGGACCTCAAATACCAGAATCATTACAAATTCAAGTTAAAAATTCCAAAAATAAGAATATAAATAATGCATTCGTTACGTTAAATAGTGATGATAATTTCTATGTAATTGATGATTTACACAACATTAATGAAAACAATAGTATATTATTGAACAATAATACAGAGTATAGATTTAGAATAAGAAAAAACTACACTGGTAATAGTAATTATTCATCATGGATAACTAAAGATACATTGGACTATCCTGAACCAGTAATAACTTCAATTACAAGAACATGGGATGGTTCAGTCGGTAATTTAACTGTGAACTACAATGCAGTATCTTCTGGTTCTACATCAACAGTATTTTATAAAATTGACGGGGAAACTAATTGGAATCAAAACCTGGGTGACATAATTCGTGGATTGGAAGAAGGAAACTATGATATACGTGTAGTATTTACACATATCTATGAAGGAATAACATTTGAAAGAGTAACCGAGAGTACAGCTGTTATATCTAAATTTGTAGATTATGAACCAGTCTTAACTTCAATTGTTGGTAGAACAATTAATGTAGATACATTTTCAAGTGATATATCAACGATTAAATATACATGGAGACGAGTGGATAGTAATGGAACACTTATTGAAACACTTTATACAGAATCAGACGTAACAAGTATTGTTATGCCCGAAAACGGAGGAATATTACAATGTGAAAGTATTCAAACGTCAATTTTTGACACAAGTGCAACAAATATTATAACAACATCAATAACTGTAGAGCCACCTGTTATTATACTAACTAGAGATTCATCCACTGGAATCGAAAGTGAATTGCGTGTAAGACAAACATCATCAGGTGCTACTTTTGCTGTTCATACAAGTAGTTACAAAGTTGGTAGGTCGAATTATAACTCTACTGGTTGGTCAAATCATGGAAATTTGAATAAAAGTACAAATGTAAATGAAATAACAGATGGTACTATCGATGGAATAAATGACAAATGGGGAAATATAACGATGAATGCTGATGCGGTATCGGGTGCTAAAACGATTACGATGTCTATAACTGATAATCGGGGATACAAGACTGAAATAAGTGTTGAAGTACAATATACAGCACAGGTATTTGATGCGTATTCATTGGTGTTATCATCAGGATTAAACCGTTTAATAACAGCTAATGAATTATTAGATGGTTCAACAAATACTTTAACATATCTATGGACTGGAGATATTGAGCAGCAGAGTGTTACAAATACAGCGACAGCGAATATTAATGGTGGAAATATAACATGTACAGCTACACAACAAAACGAGTTAGGATTTAGGGTATCACATACAACAGATATTAGTATAACAGCTCCTGTAATTACTGTACCAAATGCTATTATAAGCGCAGATGTGAATGGATTATATGTAACAATTGCTGTTTCAAATTCGAATGGTTCTACTGGAAGCCCAACATGGAATCTTGTAAGTTCTTCAATATCTGAAGGCACCTATGACACTATCATTGGAAATAATGTGTATTTTGAAATTGGTGTAGATATAACTTCAGGAAACAAAACAATGATTATAACTATTGAAGATGAGTATGGGTATCAAAATTCTGCAGAATTTTCTATTAGTTACACCGCTTCTAGTTACGAACCATATGAATTAGATTTTGATTTAGGAATTCTTTCAGTTACTGCAACAAGTTTTACAGACACAGCAACAAATACAATGAGCTATTCATGGTCGGGTTCAGCATTTGATAGCAACATTACAAACATAGCTACGACATTGTCATCTGGTGGAGACATAACATGTATCGCTACACAAACTCATGTGCTAACAAATCGAACAAGAGTTTATGATAAAACAATAACAATATCCGTGCCAACATTTGATTTGGTAAATACATCTATAGGATACGATGAAACAATTTCAAAATATTATTTAGACATTGAAAATATAATATATAATGGTTCGACAATTAATCTAACCAGCGGAACTTTGACAAATGCAACGAATTTAATATTAGACACTACAAATAATAGAGTGACTTTTTCAATAGCTAATAATGTTAGTGATGGTACTAAATCATTAACTTTAAATGTAGAAGATGCGTTGGGATATGTAAATACGATAACAAATGCATCTATTGAATTGAGTAGAGCTGTTCAACCAGCTTCAGATGATGGAAGTTATTTATATTTGATCTTAGAGAATTCATATTCTAACACGTACAAACTAAAATGGAACATAAACTCGTGGGGTATATCTGCTGTACCAACATCAATTGAGGTATGGTATAGATTAGGAAGCAACAATTGGACAAAAACAATTTTTACTGACTTATCAACTACAGAGTTCATCGTTGAAAATATGAGAGAGGATAAACTGTATGACTTTAAGATAAGAAAGAATTTTGTACAAAATGGAAACAATGGTAGGGTTGATTTTCAAATAAATGATGTAAGAACATTATTTGAGCCAAAAGCACCAACGATTACAAGTTTATCAAGAACAACTGATATAAATGGTGGTATTATAAATGTTGTTTATGACGAAGAGTCAAATACTAATGAGCAAGCATTAACAGAATATTTGATTTCAATAGAATATAAATTAGATACTGATACTGATTATACAACATATACAAATATACCTAATACTACTATAAGAAATCTTATAGAAAATGGATATGATGTCCGAGTGAGGAAATCATTTAAGATCGATGTATATGAATATACATTTACATCAGTTCCCTCTAACATCAATGTTTTATTACATGACCCATATACATTATCTTTAACATCATTACAGGAAAGAATAATACAAGCACCCATACTATCAGTAGGTGATATTGGTGGAACTGTAACTTATTTATGGGAAATTAATGGCATTCAACAAACAAATATTTCTAATGAAATACAAATTGATAATACAACACCTTTGCAATATCCTATAGAAGTGAAATGTACAGTAACGCAAACTAATCTTCATAATCTTGAAAAAAATCATGACGAAATTATTACAATTGAAGCTCCAATAATTGACTTTCCAAGTCAAAATTTATTCCAAATCGATGGAAGAAATTATGTTCAAATCAATGTAACAAACAGTACATATTCATATGCATCGTCGCCAGAAAATGTGTTCGAAAACGGTTCAACATGGGTACTGGAACGTGCATATATAGAGCAAATACGAATTGATGGGTCATATGTAGATTTAGAATATGAAACTAGAGACTTCAACAATATATTTTTCGTAATTCCAAACGACAACACAATAGATAATATGACCATATATATTGAAATAACAGATGATTACGGTTATTCAATAGATACAAGTGTAACTCAAAGGTATAATATACCACAATTTGATGAATATATACTAGAACTATCAAATAACTCAACATTAATTACAACAGTTGAAGCTACATCTTTTACAACTATACATAATAATTCAATGCGGTGGAGCTGGAAGATAGACAATGTAATGATGGAAGAAAATTCAACGAATAATTCTATTCAATTGGTTGATTCTGTACACAACAATTCACAAGTATATTTAACTTCTACAGTATCTGTCACAGCTACTCAGACAACACAATATGGTTTTACACAAACCTATACGAATACTTTAACTGTAAATGTTTCAACAACAAGTATAGTGAGCACAACAATTGAACAATTGGATGGTCAATTTTATATTGAAATAGAACCTTCTTCAGATGGTTTAACACTTTCATTGGAATCGTTAGCATTAAAAAATAGCGGAAACAATTATGTAAATACAACAAGAGAAATTGATAGCAATAACAGAATATTTATAACATTCAGTGGTATTGTGCCATCACAATTAAATGCTGTATTAATTGTAAGCAATGAACTAGGATATGAATTTGTTACAACTTCAGCATTACAATATTCACCTCCCGCATTTGATGATTATTCAAGAACATTTGACTTAAGTTTCAAAACTGATGGTTTAAAAACTATTGAAGCAACACAATTTGCACCTACTACAACAGGTCGTACAATGTCTTATACTTGGAGTGTAATAAGTGGAAATGTTACATTTATTCAACAATCAACTACGAATTCAATACAAATTGATACATATGAAAATGGAGGAGTAATAAAATGTATAGCAACTCAAACGAATGAAAGTAATTTTACAGAATCGTATGAACGAACAATCAGTATAACGTTACCGACAATAAACATAACAAGCGATAGATACATATATGATGCTATAGGTACAACAAATTATAATGTTGAATATACACATACAACATACTCAAATATGTTGCATACCATATCAATAATCTCAACACCTGGAATTACTTTATTGAGTCATGATGATAACAAGATAATATTAACGTTTGCCTATAACTCACTGAACGTTACAGCTGAAAATACCTTAAATGTAATATACGTAATAACAGATGAATATGGATTTAGTAATGAGCAAGATACAGAAATATATTACAGAGAATTTAATTTCGTTTCATATACATTATCATTAACACAAAGAACTTATACAACAACGTATCAAAGAATAATTGACGCGATTGATGCGATTACATCTTCATCGATACCAGATGAAGATGCAGATTTTACGTTAGAATACTCATGGTATATTGATGATGAAACAACGCCGAATGGAGTACGAACAAATTTTCTAAATATTACAGGTCAATACATAACACAAGTAAAATGCGAAATGAAACAAACGTACTTTTATGACGAAAATATACATGTTACACAAGAATTTATAGTGTATATTCCAGACATTTCTGATGCTTTAGATTCAACACAAATAAATATAGATTATGATAAAAAAGTATATATTATACCAAGTGTTGAAAGAAATACAACTATATTAACGTCATGGACTGTTGCTGAAACATCGTTGACTTATAAATTAGATAATAATAATGTAGAAAATGTGTCAAATGATACTACGAACACAGATGTAACTCGTATTTATTATTTACTGAACGAAAATGCAAAAATATCTCAGGATATTACGATTGACGTAATTATAATTGACGAATTAGGATTTCATAGTAATAATAAAACCTTTATTTTAACGTTAGAAATACCATTTATTTACACATGGAATGAGACGATTCATACGAATGAATTCAGAAAAGTATATACAGAGGCAATTACATATGTTTCTTCTAATATTTCTTCGGTAGGATATACGTGGTATATTGATAATATAGTACAAACATCAAATACGAATGAGTTACAAATGACTGAATACATTGATGACACCGTAAATAAAAATCAAAATCGAATAACAAAGATTGATTTAGAGGTTGTATTGACAAATAACAATGGTTTCAATAAACATGTATCATTAACGAACAGTTTAATTATATATCCATCAATGAGTTTCAGTAGTTTATCGTTAGTATATGGATACGAAACTTCGGTAGAACTTAAACAAATTCGTTATAAGTTAGAAAATGTGACAATGAACGCAGGTAACAATAGTAGTTTTGAGATAATATTGGGAAATTCTGTTCAAGGATTTTCTATACCCACACCTGGATTCGATTCGAACACAATACTATTTGATATATTAACAGATGTCACAAATGGTTCATATGATACATTAATTCGTATAACAAATGGATATGGATATAGTGCGGAAGAATCAATAAATATTACGTTTGAAAGATACATTCCATTTATCAATTATGACACACCATTCTTGACACAACAAGCGGATAGAATAATTAAAGCAAGGGAACCAACTATATCACCAGAAAACCCTCCAATAAGTTGGACTGTAGTATGGATTGTGACCGACGAATATGATAATGAAATATTAAATCCTTCATCATCATACAGTAAATCAAAATCAGAAGATTTTACATTGTTCGACAATCAGATTCAGTTAAGTGATGCATTAAATAATGCAACTTTGATGAATTTTAAAATTAATGCCCAGATAACACAAATAAATGATAATAATGATACACTTACAATAACTCAAGACGTTCCTTTATCAATAACACGTCCAACAGTAATATTACAGAACAAAGGATTCATGAATAATCATTCAGTACATATTGATTTAGATGTCGTTTCAACAACCGAACAATGGAATGTCAATTCGGCTAAACTTAACTTGAACAATGGTGAAGCTATATACGAAAGTTACACATTAACGAATAGTATATTGATATTTCAATTAGACAATGATGTATCATGGGATGATATCAATTTCATTGTAGATATAAGAGACAATTATGGATTCGTTAGTGAAGAAAATGATTTCAATATATCTGATTTAACAATAGAACATACCCCATGGACACCGGAAATTGTGATTGATAAAGATGGAAGTTCAACAACATATGCAAAATCAAAAAATACAGTACCTGCAAATCATACAGTTTTATACCATTGGACGATATCTGGATCTAGTGTATCAAATGCATCAACATATAGTATTCCGTTATATAATCAAAATAATATTACAATATATTTGGACACTGTATTAGTAAATCAATTTGGATTCAAAATAAATAAAAATCAACAATTAATAACTATTGAATATCCAACTTTATTATTATCAGTTCTAAATCTTACATATGAATCAAGTAATATTTACAGTTTGTCTTATAATTATAACATTCAAACGTTGTTACCTAATATTGAAAGTATAACTTCTAATGATTATTCTATAAGCCTAATTTATAAGTCGTCGTCAAATATTAACATTCACAGTGTAGATAAACCAACTAAAAAAGTATTGTTTTTATTAACAAACTTATCAGCAGGTTCGAACGTGTATAACATAACATTGCGAATAACGGATTCTTTCAACTTTTCAAGAGATTACTCAATAAATGTAAATTATAGTAATTTCCCTACTGAGTCTGATATACCAACAAATGTTTTAACAGTTGGTAATGATCGAACAGTAAGTGTTAGTGTTAATTCATATAATTTATCCGTATCATATACTTGGATTGTGAATAATCTAAGCGGAAACAATATTGGTTTTACGGGTAGTGGTAGTAGTATCATGATAACTAATAACAATAATAATACAATTTATGTACAATGTAGTATAACTTATAGCGATAACAATAATAATAGCGTTTCTTTTGTACGCAATACTACGTTTAATAATACATTTAACGTATATACAATCGGTTTATTAATCGACAATAATATAGCACGTGTAAATGCAACTATTCAAAATCAAACTTCGTATCATTTAGAATGGTATTGGCAAATATATAGAATTGATAATAATAGTTCCGTTGAATCAATTGGATGGAACAGTAATCCATATTTAGATATACCTCAAAATTTTAGGGATTCATCCATGTATTATGTAAAAGCAAGGATTAATGAGATAAATAATTACGGATTTGCAAACCAACTAGAAAGCGCAAGATATGATTTGCCAACAGTACATATATCAATTACAAGCTTTACATTACTTGGAAATAGAACATACAAAATAAATACAAATCCTTCTAATCCCAATGTATCCTCCACCTCATTACAAAATGCGACACAAGTCGGACACATAAATGACTTAAAATTTCAGTTCGGTGAATACGAACAAGGTGGTGGAAAGAGTTGTATTATAGTTATCTCTGATTCGCGAGGTTTTCAAGGAAGCGCGTTCAAACAATTTGATTTAACAGTAGAATTTACTACATATGACCCAACAATAGAGTTTTTGGATGGCAAAGAGAGAATCGTAAAAGTAGCTGATAATGACAACTATACAGTAAGTAAACTTGATAATCCTTCCTTATTTAATTACACTTGGAGTGCGTCATCTGGTATAACTTTAAATTCTTCTCATTCACAGGCTAACAGAAAATTTAAAAATCATGTTGTACAGGAATCAGTAGCAGGCACAGTATATGTAACAGTTACGCAGATAAGTAGCGGATTCAAGAGAGATATTACTAAACAAATTAATATTTCAACTCCTGTATTTGTTGTAAACAGTTTTGAAATGAATTCTGGATATTTCGATGTGTCTATCACAAATTTAGATTCAACATATACAAACACAGTTATTTTATCTCAGAGCGCTTTAATACAAGGTGATGGTCAAGAATATAATGTGATTCAAGGAACAAATCAATTATCGTTGAACGAAACGATAGATTATAACATATATTACCTATGGACAAAATCAACAAATAACTACGGATTTCAAAGAATTGTATATTCAAATTATTACGATATACATATCGTACTGAACAACACAATACGCTTAACATTGTACAATGAAAACCAAGAAGAAATCGTGCGCTACGAATATTCGCTCCCCTCACAACGCTTGCATGACTTCTTAGACCCTAACGTCGAAGGATCTGAATTACGTAACATATTTAAAGGTACCTTACCAAGGAATAGCATTTATTCGTCAGATGCAGATGGCCTCATTCCCCCACACCTGGTGTACGCCGATAATATAGCCCCCCGAGCTACACAAGACACATCTACGATTTATTACACACTTGTCTCGTCGGTCCCATGGTACAAACCGGCAGGATATTTGATATTTAATTCATTTAAAATAGGTGGTGACTATAGGGACTATACTTATATATATGATGGAAACGGAACATCTTCCACACTCGAAGCAACAAAAACTCTGAAACCATTCACGTACACGCTAGATAGCGATAAGTTCGTCTACATTAATACCTACAAACCATTTACAGTTGAGATGAATGTTTATACATACGACTTATGGTATAGGGTTGTCAAAGATTACTATGGGTATGGGGATGATCGACATAATATAGGATTCTTGTATCATTCAGACCCCTGGCCAGGTTCCACGGGCCAGGTGTATATCCTAAAAAAATATTTCCAATACGATAGGTATGACGATTCTAAAATATATAATATAGCAAATAGATTAAACTTGCCGGAAGGCAATTACTCGGTCGATTACGATACCGTCAAGCCCATCATAGATGAGTTGATGAAAACATACAACGATTATTCAATGGAATGGATCACTAATCTTGTAGCTAGTCGTGCCAATTGGTATGTCGGTTCGTAGGTCAAGAAAAATGGAGCATATTGCGAAATTTAATCAAATACACGAATACTTCATGTACATAACAAGTTAGAGATATCGTGTAACCAAGCGAGTTGTATTTTGGAAGCGGCGAAATGTTGTTTATTCAAATGATTGCGTGCGAGTGTTTGAGCGAGTTGTCTTCGTGATTTGTCTTCGTGAGAGAATAGAATGCCAAGATCGTGCGACGCGTTTGTCAAGGATGTTTTGTATGTAAAAGGGAAAGATGCCAGGCGACGAGAAGAGTCCAATAGAGGAAGGTTTGTAGATATTTTTATCTACAGTGATAGGATTGAACATAATATTGTTTGTGATGTTTTTTCATGAAACCCCCAAAAACCAAAGAAAATCCAAAAAAAAAACCCAAAA
>CERI01117024.1_pt1 | contig 21412 bp, 21 predicted proteins | sample 350261 | NCBI WGS metagenome assembly CERI01 (sample SAMEA2620979, study PRJEB7988) | marine metagenome | isolation source: saline water (ENVO:00002010), including
CAGATGAACCATCTCCTAACCAAAGACCAAGAATATACGGATTTATTGGAACATTAATATGTTCATATTCAATTAATGGTTGTATTAATCTAAATTTTTTTATTATATACGGAGTGAGGTCACATACTTTTATTCTAAAAATATCTTTAAATTTTACACATTTTTCAGTATATTCTTTTTTTAACTTTTCTAATTCCTCATTAGTTGGATTTTTATAAGTTTTACAAAACATTTGTGATTTTGTATAATATCCAATTTTTTTATTATTACCATCTTTAGTTTGTTTATTCCAGACTGTGCATGAACAAATTTCATGTACTGGTGAAATTAGTATTTCATTGTAATTTGGTTGTAAAGCCATTACATTAAGTTATTCAATTATTATTTAATCATTTTATTTTGATATATAAGGCCATCCCTCTCTATATATAGTATAGTCATAATAGAATGACGGAAAATAAAGAGCATATATCGTTAGTTATAACAGGGCACATCGATAGTGGCAAAAGTACCACTACTGGTCATTTACTATTTAAACTCGGCGGTATTAACCAACGAGAGATGGCAAAGTTACAGGAAAAAGCTGATCAAAATGGAAAGAGTTCGTTTGCTTTTGCTTATTATATGGATTCTTGTAAGGAAGAGCAAGAACGTGGTGTAACTATTCAATGTAATACTAAGGAATTTTTTACGGATAGTTATCATTACACAATTATTGATGCTCCAGGTCATAGAGATTATGTTAAGAATATGATTTCTGGTGCCGGCCAAGCTGATGCTGCACTTGTATTAGTTCCTGCTGAGAAGGGTGGTTTTGAGGCAGCTATTGCTAAAGGTAATCGTGCTACTGGTGAGATAGAAGGTCAAACACGCCAGCATGTACGTCTTCTTGCTCTACTTGGTGTCGAACAAATTATTGTTGGCATCAATAAGATGGATACATGTGATTGGTCTGAAACCCGTTTCACAGAAATTAAGGATGAATTTTTCAAAATGCTGAAGGATTCTGGTCTGAAACCAATGAAAATCCCATTTATTCCTTATTCGGGATTCAAAGGAGACAATCTTGTTGAAAAAACGGATAAGATGCCTTGGTATAAGGGTTGGACTGCGAATCTTAGCAAAGATAACAAGGTAAGTGGTTTTACTCTTCTTGATGCTCTTGAAAAAATGGTAAAGCCACCTAAACGTAATTTGACGGCTCCTCTTCGTATTCCTTTGGGTGGTGTATATAATATCAAGGGTGTTGGTGCGATTATTACCGGTCGTGTCGAACAAGGTATTGCAAAAGTAGGGGATGAAATTGCTTTTGCTCCTTGTAATATTGGTGGTTGCAAATTGTTTAGTATTGAAATGCATCACAAGAAATATGATCAAGCTACTCCGGGAGATAATATTGGTATGTCTGTAAAGGGATTGACTAAAGACAATATGCCAAAGAATGGTGATGTATTGTTTAAACCTTCTGAAGGGCAATGCACTGCTGTAAAGTCATTTGTAGCAATGGTAAGTGTTCAAGACCATCCTGGACAGCTTAAATGTGGTTTTGTTCCAATTATCCATGTGCGCACTTCTAAGGTAGCTTGTAAGATGACTGCAATTAATTGGAAAATGGGTAAAAAAACAGGGGGGGTAAAACAAGATTCTCCACCTTTTGTGGAAAGGGGGGAAAGTGCAGAAGTCGTTTTTACACCTGAAAAACCATTTTATTTGGAGCCATTTGATAAGACTCCTGGAATGGGTCGTATTGCTGTTATGGATTCAAATTCTCTTGTAATGCTTGGAAAAGTAAATAGTGTAGAATATATTTAATATGTTTAAGAATAATGTTGTAGTAAATTGATAATATTATTATGGGAGCAGAAGAATTAATATACGAATGTGCTGCAAGCAATTTTGAAGATATTAAACTTCATTATTTTAAAATGATTAAAGAATGCGAGTCCCACGGATATGATAGTGAAGACGCATATGCTGGTAATGCAACATCGTTTGAAGGAATAACGCTTCTTAATGGTATTGCAAATAATTCGAAAGAAGCAGAAGAAGAGATTTTAAATAAAGCAGAAAAATGGGGCCCAGCATTTGCTAAATTATACAAATCACAAAATTATACTGATGCTCAAACAAAAAAATTGTTAAAATTAAAAAAAAAAATTTACAAAAAATTAATCGAAGCAGAACAAAAAAGAATTAATAAAATAATTTCTAATTCTGAAAATGTTCTTAAAAAAGAAGGAGAAAAATCTGGAAGATTAACACAATGTTTCAATTGTAAATCAAAAATATCAAATGCGTATATTAAAACATGTTTTTCAGTTGAAAAAATGTATGATGGAAGACTAATTGGAAAAAATAAATGTCCAGTTTGTAATAGACCATTTCTTAATCTTTCAAAATTTGATCATAATATAAAAAAAATTAAAGAAGATTATGAAAAAATACCAAACGTGTATAAAGCAATCTGGGGAGGAATTGTCGCTACTTAATTTGTTATTTAATATTAATATATGATGTTATCAAACCGTTCGAGATTATTAAATGATAAACCATCTAATGTTAAAGGTAAATATATTGCTTTATGGCTAAAAAGAGATTTTAGATTTTCTGATAATTGGGCATTTGTTGAAGCCATAAAATATGCAAAATATTATTCTTTACCACTTAAAGTTTTTGTTTATTTACCATCAAAATTATACCAGAAAGATGCACCAACAAAATATTGTATTCTTTTCCCATCATATAGGCATTATGATTTTCTATTAAAATCATTAATTGAATTGGAAAAAGAATTGACTACAAAAGGTATTCCATTAGAATTTATTACTGGAAATTCACCATCTAACGCCCTCAAAGAATATTTTAATAAATCAGTATTGGTTATTACCGATTTTAAACCAACTATTCCTGCATTAGAATGTGATAATAATGTTAAAACATCGATTAATGTTCAATTTATTCAAATTGATTCACATAATATTGTACCAATATGGAAAGCTTCTCAAAATGCAGAATATATGGCCAGAACGATTCGTTCAAAATTATGGAATAATTCAAAAGAATTTTTAGTTAAATATCCAGACTATGAAAAATTTAAACAGCCAGATATTAAATCGAAAAATAAAATTATTAAATTAGATGATTTAGATTTAATTGATGATACGTATAGAACATCTACTAAACCTGGATACAAAGAGGGGATGAAAAGATTTAAACACTTTATTAAAAATAATTTACAAAATTATGACAAAAGAAATGACCCCACAATAGAAAATGCTCAATCGAATATGTCAATATATATTAATTATGGTACAGTAAGTGCTCAACAATTAGTCTTTATTCTTAAATATACAAAAAATATATCTAAATATGTTACAAATCTTCAAAATATTGAAGATTATATTGAAGAAGTTTGGATTAGAAGAGAATTAGCTGAAAATTATTGTTATTATAAAGATTATACTTCTGTCGATTCTGCTTGGGATTGGGCAAAGAAATTGATGAAAAAAGATAATTACACTCAAAAATATAATTTACAACAATTGGAAAATGCACAAACAAATGATGAACCATGGAATGCTTCACAGAAACAATTAGTTACAACTGGAAAATTACATGGATATATGAGAATGTATTGGGCAAAAAAAATTTCAGAATGGTGTAAAAATAGACAAAATGCTTTAGATATTGCTAATTATTTAAATGATAAATATGAAATGGACGGAAGTGATTCAGGTGGATATACCGGAACCGCCTGGTCTATTATAGGCGTTCATGACAGAAATTTCTATGGCAAATTTAGACCTATGACTTTAGCCGGTCTAAAATCAAAGAAAATTGATATTAATAAATATATTAATAAATACTTATAATATTGTATATAAAAAATAATTATTAATTAATAATGGAGGAACCCAAAGATTCAAGATTACAAAGATTAAATCTTCACGAAGAATTTATACCCTTAAAAGATACTGATGGTAGATATTCATCAAGTTTTAAACCTGAATACGGTTCGAATCAATCATTATTTTCATTTTTTTCAGGTAGAATGACTCCATCAAGTGATATTACTGCAAATTCCGATAGACAATCTATGAATTCTTTAACATCTCTAACAAAGCTTTTAAATATGTCTTCTTCAAAAACATCTTTAACTGATTTAGATAAAAGTGCATATTCATCTAAAATGCCAGAACTAAGAGAACCAAGAAAACCATTTGGATCAATTGGTTCATTTTCAGAATTAGATATACCTATTGAGGAAGAGAAAACTGAGTTGGAATCTGTATATACTCCTATATTACCAGCAAAGTCACATGTATCAAATAAATCATCAATATCACCATTAAGTACTCCATTTGATACTCCAATCAGTCAAACAAGAAATCTTAAGATTGATACTACTGAAAATACTACAAAAGAAGATTTGTTTAACGATTTTTTATTTTGTTTTCAAAAAAAATTGAATCCTTCAAGAAATCAAATGATGATTATTTCACTAAATGATTATAATTCTGACAAAATTGAAAATGACAAATACATTGTTAATGAATACAAACATCCAAACCAATCAATTAATTTTGATGATGACACAAGTGCTGACACTATAATTGCATTAGGTTATGAATTAATTAAAAATACTCATTTTACATTAAGAGATACTAAAATTCCACGACATACTGCTAATTTTAAAAGATTTAAAGATAGCTTCTATGAAAATCCTCTTCAAATGAATGATGATATCATTAATTTTAAAGGACAACCTATGAGAAATATGTTGAAATACGTCAAATTTCATAAAGATACATATAATAATAAATATAAATCAAGAAGTGATGAGGAAGTAAAACGTATTAATGATTTATATGACTTAAAAATTCAATTCTTAGAATATATTTTTGAAGCAGAAAATATATTGAAAAATGCAGCATATCAAAATACCATCCAAAATCAAGCGATGGTTAGAATGCAACGTGAAGATAATGAACAAATAATCCACAAACTACTTAAAGAAAGAAAAGATGTTTCACTTAAAATGAAAGACCTCATTACCCAAGCAACGAATATCCTAATTAAAGCAGTTAAACTAAACGATACACACTTAGGAATGTCAAAAGAAACCCTCCAAAAAACATTACTCGAAGAAGAAAAAAATGTTAATGATGATGAACGATATTTAGCTGAATCAGTTTTGGATATCATTTTGAATGATAATATGGCTAAAGAAAATGTCAGAAATAATATACAATCTATTTTTGAAAAAAATATTAATTTCTCTGATGACGATTCAAAAGATGCTAATATTACTGATTTACTACCATCAACTGTTATTAGAGATATTACAACATACGCGATTGGTGGTTCTACTAAAGATAGTTTTTCTAAAAATGATCTTGAAGAAATAAATATAATGGCCGAAATTCTTAATGATATTCTTTCTAAAAAAATAAAGAAAACAGGTGGGTCCCGCGAACAAGCTATTCAGTGGATAGACAAATCCTTAGAATTTACATTTCATATTTCAAGAAAATTCTTATACAATGAATTATTTAAAATTATTATAGAACCCCAGTTAGAAGAGTTTATAAAAGATATAGATTTTACACAAGATATTGAATATACTTATAATGAATTTTTAATCAGATTATTATTTCTATTAAATCAATATTATAATTATGCAATTACTCCCGGTATATTAATAGAAATTACAGACAAATTAATAAATGTAAATATATCAAAATCTTTAATACCAAAAATTATATTTGAAGAATTAAAACCACGACCTGATATTTTTATTACTTTGGCAACTACAAATGATTTAAATACCTTTAAATTTTTGATAAAAAGACTTGGAATAAAAAATGATGATTTACCAGATATGGAAAACTTAACAATAGGTGGAATGGATAACTTATTCAAAAAAAATCAATACTATGAGGGAAGAAAACGAGAGGGGGAATATGCAAGAAATAATGATGAAAATATATTTGCAAATCCTAATCCTGGTGAAACTGTTACTAATTTGGGTGAATTAATAAATATTATAATTAATATTATTTGTCCAAAATTTAACGTAACTATTGAATACGTTATTGGTGTATTAAACAGTTTAAAAATAATTTTTCCATTTTTAGATACAAGAACTATTGTTTATTTAATGGTATTATTAAATCGTGAAATACTTGATGGAGTTATAAATTGGGATAATACTGAAGAAAAAAAACAATATTTGGCATCTCTAATAAAACCGAGATTAAATGCATACATGACACTTGTGGTTATATTAAATAATAGCAACGAACCTGTTGATAGACAAAATGCAACAGGTTTTGCAGTTGATATGTTAAGTACTATAACAAAACAAGATGATTTTGTATATTTATATAATTTAAGAAATAGTTTAATTGAAGAAGCAAATACCGAAGACCGTGAGCTTGAATTACATGAATCTTATAGACCGCTGACAATGCATGAAGAAGATCGTTATGGTAATGCATTAAGAGAATTATTAAGTAATATAATAAGAGAAGAATATAATAATGTGGAAGGTAATAATTTTAATGAAGAACCAGAAGCTGAGCATGAAGATATAATTGAAGAGATTGAAGAATCTGATGTAAAAGAATCTGAGCCGGTAGAAGGCGTAATTGAAGAGTTTGGAGAACCTGATGCAAAAGAAACTGAGTCTGTAGAAGGTGCAATCGAAGAGATTGGAGAACCTGAAACAAAAGAATCTGAGTCTGTAGAAGGTGCAATCAAAGAGATTGGGGAACCTGATGCAAAAGAATCTGAAAGATCTGAAATATCTACAGCTGATATAGATATAAAATTAGAAGATATAAAATTAGAAGATTCATCAATAAATGGAGGTAATTCTTCATTAAATTTATTTTATAAAACTAAAGTTTATGAATTATAAATTACAATTAGTTATCTGGGTGTTTTAAAAGAACTAATTCTTCGTATGTATAAGGTCTTGACTTTCTGGTATGGTCTGTTTGATCAATAATTAAATTATTAGTTAAATTATCTTGTAATAATTGTATTTTCTTTTCTTTTAAAATATCACTTGTGTTTTTTGTAGTATCTGGCATATAAAAAAAATATATAATATCAAAAGTTTATTTTTAAATTTATGTATAATTATATTTTTCTAATTTAACATAATCTTTATAAAATCTATTAACTTTGTAATTGCCCAAATCTAATACTGAATTTTTTTGTTTAAGAAAAAGTCGTAAGGTATTGTTTTTAATATTCGATAATCTAAATGCATTTATTTTGCGTATTGATTTTTCTACTTTAAATCCATATGGCGTAATGATGTATGAATTATTTTGAGTAAATTTATTAAGTATTCTAACGGATTATAATAAATTCATTATTGTTCATCTCTTCTATTAAATCATCATAAACCCTATCTAAGTCTTTATGACTTTCTCTGCTACTTTTGTTTTCCAGATGTAGCGGTCCAATACCAAGTAAAGTACTAAGTTCATCTTTTTTATCAAAAATTTCTTCGTACTTCACACAGTATATCTTGTAATTTCTTTTTTCATTTATTTTAACATAGTTGTCATAAAAACCTCTTATATCATATAAATCTTTATTACATGTTAGTACATCTTTTAATTTGATCGATGTATTGGCTTGAATATGTTTTAAATGTTGTCTTGTTTTAAATCTGCTTGGAATACAAAAACTGGGATTTCTATAAATATAAATAACATATATATCTTTTAATTCATCTTCAGGTACAACTATACCATTAAACCACTCGTAATATGTGTCACCTCCTTTTTCTTTTCCGATATACTCAAGTTTATTTGGAGGTTTTCTACTATGTATATGTTTTACTTTACCATACTTTCTAAGTGCTGCACATATCATTTTAGAACCGCTTCCGCCATATGAACACACATAAAATGTTTTTCCCATAATAACAGATAAAATACAACTTGAATAAACATAGATTTAAAAAACGAGGATATTGTGCTTATAAATTAAGCAAAAGAAATCTCGAAAAAATAAAAATGTAATTTAATTATAATATAAATCATAAAAAAATATCCAGAAAATGTAAAAACTGGAGAAACGATGATTTTATTTAAATCAAAAAAATCATCGTTAAATTTTTTAGATTTAGTATTAATAATATAACATATTTTCTCAATATTAATTCTAACTTCATAAGAAGAAAAAGACATAATATATCTCTTAAGATCTAATGGTAATTCACTGTAAATATCCATAAAATATTATTATAATCATTTTATGTATTTAAATAATGTAATTTTGGATATGGATTGTTTATTTTTTCTTGTATAAACCTTTTGATTTTGATTTTTTCCCTTTAGATTTTTTTGCTTTTTTGGGCTTTCTTCTTGTTAATGCCTTCTTTCCTTTTTTTTTTGCGCCACCACTTCCTGGTCCAAAAGTTGGTTTGTCAAATGTAAAGCTGAATGGAGCGGCTGGAGTAGATTCAGTTTCTTCTTCCTTCTTTTCTTCATCAAGAACGGTGGAAGTGGTTCCCAATAATCCCGATGTTTGAGCTTCAAGATCTTCAATTTTAGCCGCTTCAGTTGGTGTTGTTAAAGAACTGAATGCATCTGTTAATCCATCAGCTGCAACATCTCTAACATTTTTCCCTCTTTTTTCTATAATTAAAGTGTGAGGAACTTCTTTTTTAACTCTTGATGTACCAATGCCGTATAATTGATTAAGAATTGTTGTATTAATATTTTTAATTTGATATGTTGGATTTTTTTTAACAATTACATATTCATACAAAGCTTGTCTTGCATTAGAAGGCATTTTAGGTTCTACTACTTCTGAACCGAAAATATCAATAGTAGGAACATTATATTGGGTATAAGTACTTCTGGATCTTGCAGCATATACCGGTCTATTTGATATCTCAGTGTTTAAAAAATCTTCTAATGCTTTTTGTCCATAATTTAAACGTTCATCGCGACTTTCAACACTGTCGTCATCACTTCTATTATCACTACTTTCATCACTACTGAACATATAAACTAAACGCATATTTTATTTCAAAAAAAGTCTATAAAATAATGTTTCATTCTGGGGCAAGGATGATAATAACTTATTTCGATACAGGCAATAAAATGATATAGTTGATTATTAATATAATAAATCGTAATAATATATTTTTTTCTGAATTTCGTATTTTTAATAATTTGATATATGGTGGTTTTTATATATATATATTAAATTATGGATATTTCAAATTCTGACTGCTGTACCATAAATTATTCTCAAACCAAAAAATTTACTTGTGAATTATGTGGGTTTGCGAGTAATAGAAAACATCATTATACAGCTCATCTATCTTCAAAGAAACATATAAAAAACAGCAGTCTTGTAAATTCCATAACAGAAGATACACTAACTTCTAATGAAACTCGTATATTACTTGATGAAATGCGTCGAATGAAGTCTGAAATCCACATGTTACGTGAAACTTGTTCAATAATTCCAACAATGCAAGAAAATATACAAGCTCTTTATAATTATATAGAACTAAATGGTGGTAATCTAAGAACAAATTTAATAGAAAATCAAAATAATATTGCAATTGAAAATATATCTCCATCTCCAGAATCTGAAGTGAAACCCGAAACAGTATTAATGCGTAAATTTGGTTCTGAAGATTGGGATTATTTAACAGATGCTCGTATAATTCAAAAAATGAGTTCAGTGAATACTTGTCTTCAAGCAATGGTAAAACTGTTATATTTTAATAAAAAACATCCAGAGAATCATATAATAAGAATAAAAAACAAAAAAGAGAAAAGAATTCAAGTGTATAATGGTAAGCGTTGGATAACCGAACCCAAAATGGATATAATTGATAGAATAATACAAAACATAGTATCTAAATTGATTGATAAATGGGAAGGTGAGTTTAAAGAGAAAGCAACGCCATTTCGATATAATTTGTGGGTCACTAAAGTAAAAATATTAGTTGATGGAAAAGATAGTGAAAGAAAAGTAATTTTAAAGGACGCTCGTGAGAAAGTGGAAATTGCAATATTAGATAATCAAGAAATAATAAAAAATTAATAAATTAATAAAATAATTTGATATAAGACTTGTAAATATTATTTAATAATAATCTTGAAAATGCAAACTATAAAAAAAAGAGGAAAAGCGAGTTCAGTATATGTATCAAGCAGTGATACATCTACTTCAAAAGTGGATACGGTATTGTCTCCGGAATCTTTACCATCAAATTTAATACTACATTTAAGGAAGCTTCCTAAAACTGAAATCGATTTAGATTCTGATACTTTTATAAGTGATAATATTTTGAATTATAATCCTTCATTAACAACCCCGGAAGCATATGATCCAATGATAATAAGTGATTTTAAGACAGATTATAGTTATGTGGAAGGTAGTTCTTCTATATCTATGTTAGAATCAAAAAAAGAAGAAGAAACTTCTGACTTATCTGTAAAATTAAAAAGTGATAAATTATGTTGGTGGTGTTGTCACAGTTATTCTAATGAATCTGTACAATTACCAATTCGTAAAAATAGTGATGGAGTATTTGAATGTATTGGAACTTTTTGTTCTCCTGAATGTACTTGTGCATACATAATGGATTCGGGTGTAAGATATGGTGATAAATGGTCAGAATATGAATTATTACATGAACTTGTTGGAGTAAATATGCGAATTTCGCCTGCTCCAAGACGCGAGGTATTAAAAGCATTTGGTGGAAATTTAGACATATCTGAATTCCGTAGTAATAGTAAAAGATGGAATATAGTATTTCCGCCAATGGTTTCATTAAAAACTCAAATGGATGACACTCCTTATGAAAAGAGTGATGATGATTCCAATAGTGTATTCTTAATGAATTCAAATATAAATTTAAATTCTAAAACCAATCTGTTAAATGAACTTCCGATGAATGATAAGAAAAAGAAGAACAAGGCTTTAGTCAATGGTAGTCTTGACCGTTTTTGGTCATGTGAGTAATAATTGAGTAATAATAATGTAAAAAAATGATTATGCATTATTTAAATTAAAAATGATTTGTTGAATATAATGGGATCGGATACATTAATAATTGTAGAAAGTAATGGTAAATGTCAAAAGATAGAGAAATTTACGGGTCATAAATGTATAGCATCATTTGGGCATGTATATGCTTTAAAACCTTCTTTAGATTGGTTTGATGAAAATAATATTGAACCGAATTATATTGTAATAAATGAAAAAGCTGCAAGTATTGCTAAGTTAAAAAAAGCTGCGAAAAGTGCTTCAAAAGTAATAATAGCATCTGATTTAGATAGAGAAGGTGAGGCTATAGCTGCAAATTTAATGGATATGTTGAGTTTAAATGTGGAAACAACAGATAGAATAACTTTTAATGAAATATCTGAAAAAGCTTTAAAAGATGCATTGAATAATTCGGGTCGATTAAATAAAGATTTATATAATTCGCAGAAAGCGCGTGCAGTTTTAGATTTAGTATTTGGATTTACTGTATCACCAATCTTATCAAGGCATTTAAATTCGTTTGCTTTATCTGCTGGTCGAGTACAATCCCCATCTTTGCGATTATGTATGGAAAGACAACGTGAGCAGGAGGTTGGTGAAATAAGTATAAACATTGATGGTGAAGCGAAGTATTGTCCGAAAGTAAATCACATAAAACCAATAATTGACAAAAAAGAAGATGTAAAGATTTGGTTAAATAATTTAAAAGACCAATCGTTTATTGTAAAAGATGTAAAAGATAGTGAATCTAAAGAAACTCCACCTCCTCCTTTCATAACATCATCATTGCAACAATCTGCATATAATAAACATGGTTTTAATCCAAAACATACAATGCAAATAGCTCAAAAATTGTATGAAGGTGGTTATATAACATATATGAGAACTGATTCAGTAACATTGTCATCAAAATTTCAGAATGATGCAAAGGAATGGATAATAAAAGAATACGGAGAAAAATATTCAAAACCTCGTCAATATGGTAAAAAAAATAATCAAAAGACTCAGGATGCTCATGAAGCTATACGACCAATTAATATAAATATGAAAGCGCCAAGTGATTCTCAAGAAGCTAAACTATATAAGCTAATAAAATTAAGAGCATTAGCTTCGCAGATGTGCGAGGCCCTTTATTATGTAAAAAAAATTTATATGCAAACAGATAGAAATTCGAAAGACTTGAAATCCAAATCAGTTTCTAAGAAGGACGAGTGGGAATCCGTTTATAAAAAGATAAAATTTGACGGTTATTTAAAACTAATGGGTAGTGATTCATCAGATGATGCATCTGAAATAAAGCATGAAATAAAAAAGGGTGATAAGCTATCTATAAAACGTATAACAGTAAAAGAACATGCGAAACTTCCTCCTGCGCCTTATAATCCTGCAAGTTTTGTAAAGACATTGGAGAAAAGTGGAATAGGAAGACCATCAACTTATAGTAGTATAATTGAGAAAATTCAAGATAAGAGATATGTAATAATTGGTACTAATAAAGTACTAAATAAAGAGTTAGATACATGGGAGTTAAATACAAAAAAAAATATTAAAGAATCAAAATACATTCAGAAAATTGGTGGTCAAAAGAATGTATTTGTAGTAACCCCTCTTGGTGAGAGAGCATGTGAATTCTTTGAAACATCAGCTTTGGAAGAAATAGTATCTGTCGGATTTACAAGTAAATTAGAGAATGAATTGGATAATGTAGCAGCTGGTAAATTAGATTGGAAAAAAGTAGTGTCTGACTTTTATAAAGAATTACAATCGAAAATAAAGACATTGCCGAAGGTTCAAAAATATACAAAAAAAGATATTAATTGGATTCATATAATTGATACTGATAAAAATGGATTAAAAACTGGAATATTGAGATCATTATACGGATATTCAATAGCGAAAGAAGAGACTGGAGAAAATGACAACAAAATATTAAAGTATGCACCCATGCCTCCTCAATCGAGCCCTGAAGAGATTACAAAAAAACAAGCCGAATATATGTTTAACTTGCCAATAGATGTAAATGAAAAATTAAAACTAAAAATGGGACGATATGGTTGGTATGTGACTGATGGCAATGATTCGGTTTCATTGGGTTCTGAAACATCTCCACCATCGAATAAAGAAATAATAGAAAAATTTAACAATAAAAGTAAAAATAGTAGTATATTAAAAAAAATAGGTAAAAACTGGACGCTTAGACAGAAGAATGATTCTTATTATTTAATGTATTCTGAAAATGGCAAAAAGCCGTCGTTTTACTCTGTAAAGGATATATCTGGAAAATGGACAGAAAAGAGATGCCAAGAAATAAAAAAAGATATTGATAAGAAAAAAAAATCAAAAAAATAAAAATATTAATAGAAAATAATGTTAGATCTTCCATTTTTTATTGCATTAATATCATTAATGGTAGTAATTTATTTTGTTATTCAAATAATTCAAATGATTGTTACTAATATAGCAAATACTGCAGTATTGACTGCTCAAAAAGCAAGTAATACTATTGTCAAATCAGTATAATTTTTTTTTAAGAATTAGAACCATGTACCAAAGTCTCCTTTATTGCTGTAACTGGTCGATTTTCAATTTTTTTTATAATTTCATTTAATTTTTGAGATGTTTCATCCGAAACATTTTTTTGACAATTCATAATTTCAGCTTTAATCATTTTAGTAGTAAAAGCCTTTCTTGATTGTTTCTTTTTCAATGTTAGAGATTTACCATTAGGAAGTCCAAATTCTGGTAAATCTTTTTGATTCATCAGGCCAATAATATCATTTTGTACAATTTTTTGTGCTGAACGTACTTCTGCGATTTTTTGTTGTAATTCGGTTATATTTTGATTTAGTTCAAGCCATTTAGAAATACTTTTGCACACTCTATCTTGTTCTTCTGGTTCCCATTCAGCTATTTCTGGTAAATTTGTTTGCATTTGTAATATTAATATTAATATATAATTCGCTTTAACTAATATTAATATTAAGTCTTAAATAATAAAAATGATGATAAAAAGAATCTTAATATTGGTATAATAATTGGATAATTATGGCAGAAATAAGTATATTATCTTGGAATGTAGCAGGAATTAGGTCATGTTTAAAGAAAGAAAAATTAAATTTTATAATTGAAAATAATTATGATATAGTATGTTTTCAAGAAACCAAAGCTGAAGAATCTCAAGTGAAATTAGACAAAGAATATATAGAATTATATCCCTATAGATATTGGAGGTCAATAACAAACCCTGAAATGAGGAAAGGTCAAAGTGGTACTTCGATTTGGACAAAAACGAAACCAATTAAAGAAATAGAACCTTTCGAAATAGATAATGAAGGTCGAACGGTAACATTAGAATTTGATAATTTCATTATAGTAACAGTTTATACTCCAAATTCTCAATCTCTAACATCAAATAGATATAGTTTTCGAACTGAAAAATGGGATATTGAATTTAGAAATCATATAAATAATTTAAACAAAAGAAAACCAATAATAATTTGTGGTGATTTAAATGTAATTCACAAAAAAAAAGATATTTATGAATTTGACAAAAAGAGAAATAAATATCCGGGATTATATGATAAAGAAAGAAGCAATTTTGAATTACTTTTAGGTGACAAATTCATAGATTGCTTTAGAGAAATTGACGATAGTAATGATAAATATACATATTGGAATCAAAAAATTCCAAGAATGAGAAAGGAAAATAAAGGATGGCGCTTGGATTATTTTATAATGAATATTAATAATAAAAATTCTATATTGGATTGTAAAATTAGAGCCGATATTCATGGGTCGGACCACTGCCCAATAGAATTAAAATTAAAAAAAAAACTGTTGAAATAATAGAAATAAAAATATCTTAAATTATACTTAATAATGATAATATCAAAACCAGTTAATTTAACAAATATCATATATTTTTTGAAAAAATCAATAACTGATATAGAAAATAACAATTTGAATCTTACAATTTTTAGAACAAATGTAGATATCAGAGATAAACTTATATTTTTTGATGGAGAAAAACAAAAATTATATAAATTATTAGATCCTATTCCAGAAAGTATTTGGAATATAATGTTATTATTGACTGATCTTTGTGCAGATTATAATTACATAACAAATTATGTAATATATGAATTAATATATGAATTAGTTGAAAGTATAGGATATTATACACAATCTTATGAATACCGTATTGCAATGACTGATTTATCAAATACTTCAATATTTAGAATAACTAATGGTAGTTTAAATTATGCAGATGATTATCATAACTATCATTTTACAAATATGCCCATTACTATGCGTGAGAGACTTGAATATGCTATATATAATGTATTTGTAGTAAATAGAAATATTATAACAAAATTGTTAGTAGATATACGTTTTAAAGTTGGTGAGTATTGTGGTAGGCATAGAGTAATTACAAGAAAAAAAGATTTAATATTTGGTTCTTTTTCTGAATCATTATCTCCTATAATGATTCAACACATATACCGTTGGATAAAAAAATGTAAGCCGGAATTATATAAAAATATTTCACATGGTTCAAAAGAACATATATTGTCAGAATTAAATAAAAATAATATTAAAGTTGATGCAAAATTTATGTGTGAGTTTATAGACAATTATAATCCAACACTCTATTGTAAAGAATGGGGCGTGTCATTATATGAAAAAGGAAAAAGATTAACAAATATTGAAATTTGTGAATTGTTGAAAAAAAGTATTTACGAAAGAGAAAAGAACTATCTTAGAACTGCTCATATTAAACCATTTATAAGAAATCTCCCTAAACCTGTCGAAAATCATATTTGTAGCTATCTGTAATGTATAATTTATATATTATTATAATATAAATGGATCCAGAACTTGTCAATCAAAAGATTAAAGAAGCTGAAGATAATGTTAAAGCTAAAAAAGAAGCACTTGAAAGTTCAAAATTGATGGATTTTATGACAAAATGTGATACCATAATAACTGGATATTCAACTTTAATAAACTCATACGAATCTGAATCCGAACAATGGAAAGATTTATGTATTCAAATACTTGAATGCATAAATTCGACGTTACCTTTTGATGAGGCTATTTTCAAAAATTTAATGGAATTGATAGATTCAATTAATACTGATATGGTTTCAACAGAACGTATTGAAAATGTTGAAGCTTCAAAACAAAAAATGACAGAATTAACTGAAAAACTCAAAAAATATACAGAGGAAAGAGAAAATATAAACAAAAAAACAGCCAATTGTAAAAAAGTAGAAACTTCTGATGAACCATCTACAGAACCTGTAAGCGATTCTACATCATCAGATGCATCCTCAGAAACTCCTGATGTATCATCAGAACAAGCAAGTATTCCAGAAGGCTGGACCGCAACCTGGGATAAAGATAACAACGCATTTTATTATGTAAGCCCAGATGGAGAATCTACATGGGAAAAACCCTCTGTTGATTCTACTTCCAAAAAAGAAGAAATCCCCAATGACTCTTTATCGGATGAGGAAGAATTGAACAAACAATTAGGACATGACAGTGTAAAAGGCACTGAAGCATATAGCGAAGGTTTAGGTTTTGGTGATAATGATCCATCGGAGTTTTCGGATGATTGGAATGAAGGTACTGATGAAGAAGGTGTTCCAGTTTGGTATTCCGCTTCACGAAATGTTACTCTTTATGAGCCTCCTTCAGAGGAACAAAGAGTAAATGCTGTGAAACCTGCTGTTGTACAATCAGATGATGAAGATGATGATGACGATGAGTTACCACTTCCTCAAGGATGGAAAAAGGTAAAAGAAGATGGACTCTGGTATTATGTTTCCCCCGAAGGAAAATATCAAGTAGAACATCCTGATAAAAAAGCATTTTCTACAGAAGGTCTTGAAATCGAGAGTGCTGAGAAGAAGGATGACCCTTATGAAGATATTGAAGAAACTGATAATGCTACTCCCATTATTGATGAAACTACTGAATATGACGGTGCCGTTGAGTCAAAAGACATTTCATTCCAAGGCCCAAGATTTCCGAATCCAATGAGTGGAGGGGGAGGGGACCCGCTCGACGAATCCAGCGAATCAAAAGATGATGAAGTAAAAGAACCTTTAAACAATGAAGACGATTATGGAATAAATGAATTTGCAAAAGATATGGATATTGTGCCTCATGGAAGTGCATACTATAATGCGACTGAAGAAATGTCATTTACAGAATTATTTGCACGTTATGGTGATTCTCCTAATGAACCCGAAGAAGTCTAATATGATAAATTAATTATAAAAATTATATTCAGAATCTTCTAAATCAATAGGTATAGAGAACCACGCATTCATTTCTTGATTACCAATCCATTGGTAATATTCCATAAATTCTTTTTCTGTCATTTTGTCTATATATACATTGACTTGCTGTTTAGAAGTTGGATAATAATTAAGTTCCCATAAATGTAAGTCGAGATCATTATTAATTGTGACATTAAAGGACTTTTTAAAGAATTTTTTTAATTTGTCTGTAATTAAGGATAATGTTCCTTTATCATTATTTAACCATCGTATTATATCATTTGACATCCAGTCAATATATTCTTCGGGATCCCAATAATTTAAATAGATTTTAGTTATTAGTTTTTTTACATATGCTTTTCGTATTTGAAGTAGAAACTTATGTCTTTTTTCATCAACAATACATGATAATATAAATATATTATTCCATATATGTTGTGGTAAATATGAATCTAAATACAGCATATATGATATATATTACATAATCTATAATTTGCTATTTTAAATTTATAAAATATGTATATTCTATAATATTATGAAATATGTAGATGTAATAATATTAATATTAGTGCTTATAACAATTATAGTATTAATCAAATTATTAATCAAATTCAACTTATTGAAATATTGTAAAAATAATCAAGTAGAAAAGTTTATTAGTTTATTTCCCTGGAATAAATGCAATCTAAATAATTCTACAAGAATGGTAGATACTTTTAATGAATACGGTTGTATAATTGTTCCTCGAGTATTAGATAAAGATGATTGTAATGAAATAAAAAAACTAATTTCTATTGAAAGAAGTCAAAAAACTTTTGAGTTAGGAGATATAAATTCCAATTACAAGCGAATTGATTTAGTTTTACCATTAAAAAAGTATGAAATTTTTATTAAGAAAATATATAAAAAACTTAGTTTCTTTTGTGATAAATTAATCCCACGCGCAAAAATAGTCGAATGTGCATCGTTAATATCATATCCTGGTTGTTATCCTCAAATATGGCATAGTGATACTGATTATATAAGTGATAATGATGGTAATTTGATATCATTTGGAATAGCTTTATCCGATGTAACTGATGATATGGGACCGCTTGAAGTATATCTTTCATCTAATAAAATACACAATATTCCAGAAGAAAATTTTCAGAAGAAATATTCTCTTTCAGATGACTCTATTGGTGACAATGATATAGATATCTTAGACGGTACAAAATATCAAGTGACCAACGAGATATGTAAGAAAATGGGATTTCAACATGTAAAATGCGCTTGTAATATTGGTGATTTAGTGATATGGTCATCAAAAGTAATACACCGTGGTGGTGCAAATACAAAAAGAGAAAGAGCAATATTTTATTTCAGTTTGTTAGGAGAAGGAAACATCCCGGAAGGAGCAACATATTCATTAAAAGATGTGGATAAGGATACATGGATTAAAGATATTTGTTGATACTAACTTTATTTAAATATAAGCTTTAGCATTTATATTTGAAACTCTAAATGCTTTTATTGGAATTAGATTGTCTTGTAATAAATCAATATCTTCATAATTATGTCTTATTGATATAGAGGTATCAATTTTTTCGACTAACCAAATATTACCATAATATGAATTTATTGTAAAACTTGGTGTAATTTGATTTATAACAACCCCCCATGTTTTTTCTCCTTTTGAATTGATATAGCTAATTAAATATAGTGATTCATCATTCGTATTTTGTAGAATAAATTGAACACTTATTTTGATATTATTAACGGTATTGGATTTTAGGTTGTGCAATAAATTATTAGTTATAGGTTCTAATACTGTATCTGAATTACTATTAAGTGCAACCTGGGATTTTCCTCCATAAATTTCTGAGACTAATCTAAAACCAGACTGATCATATTCAAACAATCCTCCTGCTCCTGGATATGGTAATTTTAATTCTTTATTAACAAAATCTCCATGTCCTCCAAAATACCACATTGATAATTCTGCAAAATATTCACCTGGATTTGTTTTTGCATATGCTTTTCTTCCAGAGTATTCCCAAATACCTTGTTGTTTGCTTTTATTCCAACAATTATGAATTTTATCAAGATTTTCTAAATCGAGACCCGAACCCATTATAGAATGAGCAGTTTCATGAAAAAAAATATCTTTTATATTTGGAGAATATTTACTTTTTTTTCCTTGTTCAATTAAATTTTCTTCACTACAAAATACCATTGTTCCATGCCGCATTCCTCTACAATTATCAATAGTTCTCATTCCTTTTCTGGAATATCCACCAAGTACATCTTTCATATGTGAGTGTTCCGGCAAGTCTGATAACACTTCATTTTTACCTATGATTCTAAATTCAACATTATCATTTATCATATTTGTATGTATATTTTGATGAGTATTTCGTAACATTCTATTTAATCTGTCACATGCAATTATAAATGCTTTATCAGATACATTTATAGAACCTTTTATAGGTATATTATTGCAATTAATTTTTTTTTTATAAAACAAATGGCTATCTTCTTCAACGTCAGATATATGGTAATCCGATAATGCTATTTTATGAGATAGTAAAGATGAACCAATATAAATTAACGGTCTTATATTTGACATAATGGTAATAGATATAAATTTAGAAGTATTTATCACTCATTATAACTAATATAAACTTATAGAACATAAAAATAGAAAATCAAAAAAATGAAAAAAAATATAGTCCAAAAATTAACTAAATAAATAAAACAATATTTAATATTTAACGAGAAAGCGAAAACATAGTAAATTTAAACGATTGAAAACTTCTAAAATGAAGAATTCAAAATTAGTAATTTCAAACAAAGATGTAAATGAAATACTTGACTGTGTATCGGAATCTAAAGGTATTCCTCATGATATTCAAAAACATATCTATGCACATGTACCTAAGAATAGAATTGATTCAAAACTTAAAAAAGAAATAACAGAATTTGTTCCAAGATTAAAAAAAATTCATTTTGAGAAAAGATATAATTATCAAATGAGACATGAATCTTTGCGTTTATTATCTATTCTGCCGCATAAGTATAAAAAATCTTATTTAATAGCGTTGGATAATGATATAACAATACCTAAAAAAGAAGTATTTCAATTCTTAATAAAATACTGGAAGAGCATAGTTTGCTATATCGGAAATAGAGATACCGATTTTCCTAAAGCAGTATATGATTTTATACTTGATATATATGCTAAGAATGGCATTGATCCTCCTTCTCAAGTTAAATTTAGAAATATTGTAAATTATGTAGATCAATATTATTATCAAATCATAGACCCCCTTGATTATGATGAAAATCCACTACTGGATTAATAAAAACATAAAAAAAAAAATAAAAAAAATAAAAACATATTTTTTTTTATATTAAAGATATTATCATCTTTAATCATTAAAATGGGGAGTGGTGTAAGTAAGCAAAATAAAGAACTACATAATCGTGCATTTGATTTAATTGATATTGATGGAAATGAGATAATTTATAAAAATGAAATTCAACAAATGTCTAAATGGTTTCACACATATATGGTAAATAATAGTGCAAGAGATCATAATATATTATCTAAAAAAGACCCCTCTGTATTTTTGTATGAAAAAATTGAGAAACCGTATGGTACGCCCCTAAAAAGAAAAGATTTTAATATTATTGCAAATATGATTTCCATTGAGAAATGGCATACCGAAGTAATTCCGCTTTTAAGAAATAAAGAGATTGAAAGACTTTCAAAAGAAAGAAATGATATAAATTAAATATAATTATGCATGTTTTTTATGCAAATGATTTTAAAAATAAAACAAGTATAAAGATAAAATAAAATTAAATATTAATCAATTGTTATTGATTCCTTTAATAAATATTAAATGTTTAAATAACGTTTTTTTATATTATTTGTCTTTTAATATGTTATTAAAGCTCTATTTTTATATAATCTCTTGAGATTTTTGCTGCCATGAAGATGTTGATGATAAGATGATGATAAGATGATGATAAGTGATGATAAGATGATGATAAGATGATGATAAGTGATGATAAGTGATGATAAGTGATGATAAGTGATG
>CERI01065690.1_pt1 | contig 21405 bp, 19 predicted proteins | sample 350261 | NCBI WGS metagenome assembly CERI01 (sample SAMEA2620979, study PRJEB7988) | marine metagenome | isolation source: saline water (ENVO:00002010), including
ACTACTCCTGCAAAATCTCAATACTGTCAATTATATCGCCTTTCTCAGCGTTTTTATCATCCTTGCTTATCTCTCCTCCGAACACCTTAAAACTTTTTTCTCAAATCTTTTTGCTGATAAAAATATTAAAGGTGTCATTCTCAAAAAAAAGAAAATCTCTATCAGAGAATTCCAAAATCTTAAAGAAAACATCAATACTCTCAATTTCCGCGTTAACGAACTTAATCAATCTTACCTTCTAAATGATAATCTTATTGATATTAAAAAAGAACTTAAAGAAATTAATCGACTGTACCTGAAAATATATCTGACCTTACAACGCTTCAAAAAACACAAAATACCCGTTTCTGATAATATTGATATTAATCTTTCCAAACCTTTCTCCCCTGATAAAAATTCCTTGAAACTACTTGATGAACGCTTGACACTTATCAAAAAAATTATTGATACTATTAATCTTGACCAAAAAATTAAAATTGAAGATGAACATAGCCACGCTCTACATAATCTTTCCATCATTCGTATGACATTTATACCCCTCGCCGTTATTGCTACCTACTTCAAAATGAAATTTACCTCCATGGGATTCAATTTCGGTAGCGAAACTAAAGGTATTTGGACTATCAAATATGGACAAACCTTCGTTTGGACTCTCCTACTTACGTCCTCCTTACTCATTGTTCTAGGTTTCCATTTCAATATTTTAGCATAATCTATTTTCTATCTCTTATATAACCATGAGTGTTTTGTTCAAAGACCTTAATCATATGAATATCCTTACCATACTTATCCTTTTGTCTATCGCTTTCTCCTTGTCTTATTCCAATATTAAAGCTTATATCAGATCCATACAAGATGATAACGTTTCTGGTATTAAAATAAAAAGACCTGCGCCCAGCAAAAAAGCCATCAAAAATATACAAGAAGAAATTGATGAACTCGATGAACTTATTAATAGACTTAATGCTGATTTCCTGTCTGGTGATAAAATGGCTATGAGTAATTTTGATGAACGACTCGCTGAAGTTAAAAAAAGATATCTTGAAATGTATCTGCGTATCGAATCCTTGCTTACTCAAAAAAAAATTCTTAAAGAAAAAAAAATTGACGTTACACCCCTCGCAAAATCTCAGGAAAAATTAGCTGAGTTTAAAGTCATTATCGATTTACTTGTTGAAGAAAAAAATTCCAAAGAACAAGAAAAACAAGGACAATCCTTGCATATACTCACCATTGTTGAAACCATCTTCCTGCCTCTCGGCGTCATTACCGGATATTTTGGTATGAATTTCCAATCCATGGGTAATGATATCGGTGATAAACCATTCGGTATTTACTCCATCAAATATGGACAGTTATTTGTATTCTTGCTTTTCTTCCTTTCCATACTTTTCATCGTACTTGGCTTCCGTTACCTTTTCGGTGATCAAGAAGGCTTCGGCTCCATGGAAGATCTTAATAATCTTCAAAGACACTATCATGAAATTCTTATACCTGATGTTATTCCTGCTGAAATTAAATACCGTGTCCACCCTTGGGAAAAAAATTATGCCCAACAATTCCCTTTCAATTCCATTTAATTGCATTTATTACTTATTTTATCCTTATTATCTATATTGACCTCATCACTGAGCAAACCATCGGTTACAATAAAGATAAAATTGCCTCTGTTATTTCGTCTTCGCTTTCTTTCTTATTTACTTCTCCAAAAATCTTTATCCTTTGAAAAATCTTATACTTTTTACCCTTGTTATCGCCTTCTTTATAGATTTCACTTTTACTCTTTACCCCAATTCCCATTTCGTACCTATGGGAAATAATATGCCCTGTCACGTCATACTCATAGGCTTCATTGCTGGGGTATCCCCTCTTTTCTTTTATCGTGATAATATACGCTTCTAATTTATTCTTCTCACTCTATATTAATGAACGTTGGTGTTTTATCTAGAGGCTTTGAGCCCTTCGTATTTGTTAACGATGATAGCTACAGCGGCATCAGTATCGAAATTTGGGAAAGAGCCGCCAAATTCGCCAATATTAAATATAAATATGTTGATGCTGGTAAAAGTTACTCACAAGCTATTAAAGATTTAGCAAATGGAAAATATGATATACTCATTGGACCTTATTCCATCAGCGAAAAAAATTATCAATTAGTTGATTATACCTCCCCCTATTTTATCAGCAAAATTGGTCTATGTATCAAAAAAAAATCTGTATCTGAACAAATGGCTTACTTCATTGTAAAAATTATTTCTTTCCTTGTTTTTGTTCTACTTATTTCCGTTCTTGTAAATATGCTTTACCTTCAACTAGAAAATAAGTCACTCGTTTCCTTCCAAAATATTATAGATGTCACTTTCGAAAATACCTTCTCACTTCTTCAAGGTGAAATTCTGTCTCAACCTAAAACCACCGGAGGTAAATTCATTCTTCTGCTTTATGCCATTATGGGACTCATCATACTCGCTCTTTCCATTTCCTCCATTCGTAGTATTCTTGACCCCAATACTAGCGATGATAAAAGCATATACAGTTACATCAAAGAACAAAATGTTATTACTCGTAAAGGCACTAAGGCTGAAAAAATTGTTAAAAAATTAAAAGGTGAGCCTTACGCCATCTCCTATCAAGGTTCCAAAAATTACTCTTATGACGATCTCATTGATAAATTACTCGAAAATACAGATAAATTCTCTGCCGTTTGCGGTGATATACCTTATATACAATACACGCTCAGCAAAGGAGGTAATAAATACAGCGATTTAACAGTACATAATGATATACTTGCACTCAATACATATTCTTTCCCTATCCGTAAAGGTTCCAAGTTACTCGAAAAAATTGATCTCGCCATCATGACCAACAAAGACGACAAAATTAATCAACTTATCGCTTCCAAATATTTAGGACCTAATCTTAGTATTCAAGCCAGTTTCTAATTCATATGACATATATCTTCTCTCATAATAAAAGTATTCTGTGTAATACTTTTCTTACAATTATATAAATGAAAGTCGGTGTTATTACTTCTCCTCTTGCAGCACCTTTTGTAATTTATAAACCCAAAGATAAAAAAAATACTTATCAAGGTATCGCTATCGATATCTGGGAAAAAATTGCTGATTTTAAACAATACGACTTTAAATATGTTAATGCTGGTGATAGTTATTCCACCGCCATTAAAAATATCGGAAATTATGATATCCTCATCGGTGATTTCCGAAAAACACCCGACAGAAATAAAAAAGTACTCTTCACTATTCCCTTCTTTATGTCCAAAAGAACCTTTGTAGAGAAAAATGAAAATTTTACCCTTGAAGTTTTCCTCTATATTATTAAATTCCTTGCTTCTGTTCTACTCATCATCATATTCTTGACACCCTTCTCCTTTTTCCTACTTAAATCTCAAGGACATATGAAATCATCTTCTTTTAAGGAAATAGCTGATAAAAATATCTTCAAAAGCAATTTCTTCCTCAATTTTATTGATAGCTTTATTTTCTCCGCACTCAGTATCATCTATCGTAAACCCTCCATGTTTACACCTTTCACTAATATCATCAAATATGCCTCTTGGTTCTATGCTATCATTGGTATCATTCTTATCTCTTACTTTATTGCCGGCATGATTGAAGTATTTAGAGATGAATACACCAATGGTAACACTCCATTTAAAAATAAAAATATTCTTACCTGGAAAAATAAATATGATACCTATAAACAAATTAATGATGCTTATGCCATACCCAAACCTTTGAAAAGACCCAAATCTAAACGTAAGCGCATTTCCACCAAACCTTTACTTGATGAATTCGTACGCGAAGATAAAAATTATGACCATCTCAAAATACGCGAAGATGTAGCCTACTTTTTCAAAAAAAATAGTAGTAAATATAAAGATATTCAACTCAATGGTAAACAAATTGGATGGGACGCCCTTCATTTTGTTCTTCCCAAAAAATCACCCCATTTAGAAGACATCAATAACACCTTGCTCAAATTACAAGAAAGAAGTGATACTAAAAACATCATTAAAAAACATCTCGGTTACAGCATGAGCAAATATGGTATGGTTTAGCACACATTATTACTCACTTAAATTAATAATGTTGCCTTTTATTAAGTAACCATGCTTAGAGTAGGCATCTTTAAAAAATCTTCGTCCTCCTTTGATACCCAATCCGCACTACGATTGTTAGCTGTTGATATTTGGGAAAAATTAGCCAACAATCTCAATCTCAAATATAAATACATCAATATTGATACCTCCTTCAAACAAGCCAAAAAAGATCTCAATGCTGGTAAATACGATATCATTGTTGGACCCTACATTATCAGCTCACGACTTAAAAAAGATGTCGATTTTACTGAACCTTGGTACGTTGCCACTTATGCTATCGCCACCTATAAAGAAGAATTGTATCTCAAAGTACTAAAACTTTTTTTGAAAAATCTTACCATCTTTGCTGCCTTTATCTTCTTCTCTATGCTCATCAATAGCTTCATGCTCAAATATGAATACGCCAATGAACTTAAAACCAATCTATACAAAACTCTTCTTGAATTCACTTCCCATTCCGTTTTCTCCTTCCTATATCGCGGACTACATAATTATATGCCCAAAACACCACAACTTAAATTCCTTTTCTGGTTCTACGCCGTTCTAGGGTTCGTCTATTTCGCCTTCCTTATCGCCAGTTTTGTTGAATTGTTCCGCGAACATTTCGTTGTTAAAACCAAATTACCCAATAAACCCACTCTTGTTAGTGCTAATTCATCCAGTATTCCTTACCTCAGAGCTAAAGGCGGCGTCGTTAAAGAACTCGAACAAGATATGAAAACTGCTTCCAATTCCTCACTTATTGATGTATATATGAATAATCGTAATGATTATCTAGGCGTTTTCGGTTTCGAATCCTCGCAATACAGCAAAATACGTGGTAAAAAAAAATACAAAAATATTGACTTCGAAAATTATAATCTTGGTTCCTCCATACTTGGGTTCATTCTTCCAAAACAATCCCAATATAAACAAATCATTAATCAAGAACTCTTACGTATGAGAAAAAATGGCGATATTCTTGCCATCGGTAAAGAACGCTTGCCTTATGGATACCTTAAAAATCTTATGACCACCGTACAAAAAAAAAAGACCTAGCCAAAAAGAATGTTAGCGATAATTAATCATTCCTATTCGCCTCTACATTGTTAATCTCTCCTGTATCCATTTATGTATCTTATCATTCTGCGGTTGAATAAAATAATTTAATCCGTTTATCATCTTTATCTGATTCTCCTGATTTGTATCCTTCTCTATTAACGTCAACGAACTAAATATCATCACAAAATACTTCTTGTCATACGTCTCCTTTATCTTCTCAAATACCGTATCAATACTTATTGAATTCTCATTCTCATCGTCAAATAATTTTGGATCCTCCGCCTTCAATATATTCTTATACATTGATAACGTATGCAATATTGAATTCTGCTCCGTCTTGTTATATGTTGCTATTAATGATTCTATACCCTTCTTCGCATGCTCCAATATAAAACCAAATATCTTATTCTCTTCCTTGTTGTACCACTTGTAATATCTCCTCATCACATGAAATAAATAATGCAAATCATCTTTTGTGTCATTCTGATACCATCTCACTGCTCCCTGATAAAACGTCGGCAACTGCAAATACAATATATTACTTGATACACTTATCTTCGTGCCTAAGGGACAAAATGATAATAATGCTAACTGTATCATCACCTGCATTGGTTCCAATATCATCTCCGTTTTTTCTTTACGATGCTTTAAACTATCCATCTTTATCTTACTATATCTTAAATTGATATAGTAAAATTAATTTAAACTCTTTTTCATATACTTTCAAAGATAAAATAAGTTATGGAAAATTTTGACACTTCTTCCATTTCTTCTGATGATGACGAAGTTCTTGAAAGTATGGAACTCTTCTTGCCCATCAATGATAAAATTAATCAATTCAAATTAATGAACGGTGATGCCCGCATCAATTGTATTTACGCGGGATTACAATGCCTCGATAATCTTGAAAAATTCTCCATTAAAACTCAAAATACCGTCATTCATGAAAAAATGACACAACAAGAAAAAAAATACAAAAAAAAATTAAATACCTTGCATCTAAAACACGAACAATCCATTGAAAATGAACAATCTCTACAATTTAAAATTAACGAATTGAAAAAACAACACTTAGATGATTTAAAATCCACCGCTGACAACATTCAAACCAAATGTAGTATTAATTTCCAAAATACCATCGAAGATTTAAAACGTACCAATAAAGAACTCCTTGGTAAAGTTAATCTTTCAAATGAAAAATCATTTAAGAGAGAAAAAGACTTTATGATTGAAAAAGAAAAATTTATCATTGAACATAATAACAAAATTGATGATATGAGAAAAGAAGAAAGAACTTACTATGATAATAATTTACGTCAAAATAATGAAAAAATGAAACAACTACTCGACAATAAAAACGAAGTTGATTCTCTTAAACGTACCATCAATGAAAAAAATCAAATCATTGAAAATAATTCCTCTCTTAAAGGAAAAGCCGGTGAGTGTAATATGGTTGATATACTTAAAAAATATCTCCTTAATTATCAAATTGAACTCATCGGTAAAAAAGAAAGTAGTGCGGGTGATATCTTGATTCATAACTCTGAGTTCAAATTTATGGTTGAAAATAAAGACTACAAAAAATCCTTACCTAAAAAAGAAATTGAAAAATTTCATAAAGATCATAAGTTACACACAGAATATAACGCTTCCATTTTAATCAATATGAAAGAAAGTATCTCGTGTCATAATAACTTACAAATTGAAGAAATTGATGGTCGATTCGTTATCTATTTGACCTTTTTCAATAATAATCCATCCATCATTAGAACCGTTATTACCATTTTAGAACAACTTGTTAATATGAAAAAGACTAATGGTGATGTTGCTGGGTTCCTTGACACCATTCATGATTTTTTGAAAAATTGTGCTGAGAAAATCAGAGAAAATACTGCTCAACAAAAATTATTAGAAAACTTTTATGATTGTTCGAAAAAAAATCTTGAATCAAATATTGATTTCTATAAATCTTGCGTCAATATCTTTAAATCTCACTCTGTTAACCCAAAAAATAAAAAAAGTTCTAAAAATAATAATAAGGGTGTCACCAAGAATAAAAATGCTGGGGGAAAAGCTAAGTCCAAAAATAAAAAATCTCAATCCAAAAAACAAATTAAAAATGATAATGATGATGATGACGATGAAAATAACGGCAATAGACAAATTCAAGAATATTTTAAACCTACTGATAAACTATCTCTCGACATTAAACAATAATCGTTTTATTATCTATGTGTATTAGTATAATAATACATATAGATGCCCAAAATATTTGCCGACAAAAATACCATCCTACAAAAGCTGTTAATGCGTGAAACCAGTGGCAAATTAATCATCAATAAAGTACTGCCCATGAAAAATACTTATACTCCTTGTCCCAAATGCGGTTTCGACATTAAAGCCGTAATAATCGACCTTCACAAGGATATTGAAACATTTGGTTTTCGCTATCATTATTATGTTACCAAATGGAGGTGTTACAACTGTACTTGCTCTTTATTTGAGTAATGGTCATTTTTAATTAAAATTTATTGTCTATATGATATGTAATAATGATGAAACCCGTTGCCCTCTACGATTATCATTTCCTATTCAAAATGATTGTCATTGGTGACTCTGGAGTTGGAAAATCTGCACTTCTTAAAAAAATGACCAAAGGTGAATACAGCGAAACCAATGAAAGTACTATTGGTGTTGATTTCTTCAGTCATTACTCCGAACTCGAAAACGAAAAAGTCGTCAAAACCCAAATTTGGGACACCGCAGGTCAAGAAATATTTCGCTCCATTGTATCCAACTACTATCGTAATTCTTCGGGAATTGTACTTATGTGTGATGTAACAAATGAAGAATCGTTTAATAATTTGGAAAAATGGATTAACGATGTAAAAGAATATTCCAATCACGATAAAGATTATATTTGCCTTTTGGCCAATAAAATTGATCTGGTCGATAAAAGAAATGTCACTAGCGAAATGTTAAAATCCTTCGCTGATAAACACGATATGCCTTTTTTTGAATTAAGTGTAAAAGAAAACCACAATTTAGAAAGCATATTCCAAAAATATGTCGAATATCTCTATGACAAACATGATTTGTCTTCTCTCGACACCGATAACATTTATGACTTGAACTTCCAAAACAAAATCAAAGAAATTAATAAATATGGTATCACATGCAGAAAAAATGTCAAAAAACGTAAAATTAAAAATTCTTCCTGCTATACCACTAGTGATATTGGAAACTGTTGTGTTATTTCTTAAGTTTTCTTTACTACCTTACTGTACACATAGATTATCTTTACCAATGCTATCATTCCAAACAACATATACATCCAATCCCAATTTATTCGTCCGCCAAATGAATAATCCACCACATTCTTATCAAACGTTGTGAGTGGACACTCTCCTTTCTTTTTCCTGAATACTAATGTCAACATTATTATAGTTATCACTATCGATAAAAACCATATGTTTTCACTCAGTAACGGTATTATTATTAAAAAAGCACCAAATGCAAAATGAGATTGAGAAATTTGTTCTATTTTATCCATCTCCATACTATAAATCAAATTTATTTGCGCAAATATACATAATAAAATCAAAAAGGTGTCGGTTGAACCTAGTTTTGCAAATAATATCAATATAACTTCCACTAATATTATACCAATTATCAACATATACAAATATTTTCTAGTGTCCCTTTTTGTAATTTCCTCACTTACCATTGTTACTATTATAATCTATTCATATTATATTTTTCTTTGCTTACTTCACTAACTTTGTTTCTTCGCTTCACCTTACTAACTTGTCGGCATTTAAAAATATAATATTTGTTTACCATAGTAATGAACTATTCGTTGTTACCATTTTCTCTGAAGTTTTCAAAACTGTCTTATTCTCCATTGGAATGTAATAAATTCAACAAAAGTAACCAACTCGTGATTTTAGATTGGGATGATACTCTGTTCCCGACAAATTGGATTACCAATTCCATGGATAACTTTGCCGGTTTAAAACAATATACCGATTTTTATACCAAAAATAAAAACAGCTTTGATGATTTGTGGGATTTAGTTAAACGGTTGATAAAAGAAATCGGTCGTGTTTCGCAAATAAAAATTATTTCAAACGGTAGCAACGAATGGATTAAAAAAGTACCCCCTTTCTTCTACAAAGGACACGAAAAATTTATGCGCGATAACAATGTCTCCATACACTCAGCACGTGACTATAAAAACAATGCCAACGTTTATTCCAATGATCAGCGAATGTGGAAAATCATCACCTTCCGAGATATAGTAAATGATTGGAAGCAGAAGAGAATGAAAAATTCGAATATTTCATGCCTTTCACCTCTCAAAATATTGTCAGTCGGTGACCATGAAAATGATATTTTGGCTGTTTGGTCGCTCTCCAAAGATTACCCCCTGCTTACTAAATCCATCAAATTCGCACATTTACCCACCGTGGCTATGCTCAAATACCAACTCAATAAAACACGCGATATAATAAACGAAATATTACTTAATGATGAAGAAAAACAACATGAGTTTAGACCCGTGGTTCTGGATTCTTGACACCTTATTTCTTTTTTTCATGAGATTCTTGAAATTTTTGAACATCTCTTCCAAAAAATCGAATTTTCAGAATAGTTTCCAGAATTAATTCAAAAGGGTGTCAGATTCGCCAAAATAATATATTTACGTCCAACCTGGGTTGGTAGTTTTTGACATTTATTGTTGTAGTTGAGACACCAAAAAGAGTCCGCATGTATAAAACTTTCCCAAAAACAAATCGAGAAATCGATTTTCACATTGGCACAATTCGGTTCAACGAATATCGTAATTATGATAAATTAAACGCATGGAAAAAAAAGAAAAAATGGAATGGATGCTTTTATAGCATGTCTTCGCCATTACCTAACAAAATTAGAGAAGGACAATATGTCTTTATGGTTGAGATGGACAATGACAACAATCGTATTTTTGGCATTGGTTTCCTGAAAAATATTAAAAGTAAAGGTGTTAACACTGGAATATATTCTGATCGATTATATAATCTATATAATTACAGCAGTGCTTATCATGCGACACGTGACAAGATTGAACAAAAATTCGGCAAAGAACTACTTGCCGAATTTGAAAAACTTCTGTTTCAAGGAAGAAGCCATTACAAAAGAGGAAAAGGTGTCATTACCATCTCTCCTCCTCGATTCAAAACCGTGAAAAAATATAATACTATGCTTCAAAATTTGAAAGATTTGTTTCCAGCTATACCTTACGATACGTTAGACACACAACCGCCAATTGAAAAAAAGAAACGTGGTCGTCCGCGGAAACATCCCCCGAAAACATTGACCGTGCAAGATGAAACGGAATAATTGGTGTTTGTTTATTTATCGTCGTCTTTATCTTCCTCTTCCTCTCCTATCAAAGTATGGCAGTAATATCCCTTGCCCACGTAAATACCATTGAAATTATGTGTTTTCTTTTTTTCATTCCAAATGCCAATATTTTCAATGTATTCAAAGTTAGGTATTTCTTTTTTTCCCTTTTTTTTAGCCCATATATATCCAATCTTTGGACACATTGATGTATTTTTTTGAACTTCTTTTAATTGTTCCGCATAAAATTTACAGTGAGACCTGTATAAATGATTAATTTCGAGTTTGTTTACGTCCAATGTTTTTATTTTGTCGAGTTCATCCATTTCTATCATACTTAATTTTTTACCTACGCCTTGTGCGGGAGGCAACCATATATGATTCTGTTTGCCCATATAATATGTAGTAGATATAGCACAGTATCTTCCTACTATATTTCGATATTGTTGTACTGAATATTCGTTTATCGTATTTGTGAAATGCAATATTTCTTTATTCCTTTTCACATCACACTTACGTGGAAATATATGGTACGCGAACTCATTGATATTTATTACTATTGCTTTATTATTTTTTTTTATTGTTTTAAAGCGGATGTCTTTTATTGAATATTTTCTTAGTGCCGCACTTTTTGTTAATTGTGCATTCCCATATACTATAACACTATTTACACTGTTATAAAGTGTAAACATATCCTCCAAATTCGGTGTTTTTTCTGGCTTTTTGTTAGTCACAAGAGGTATTGAATTGTATATTTCCCTTAGTGATTCATTGATGACCGCCGATAACATTTCATATATATCGAGACGATTTTGTGTATATTCTCGATCTATCTCCCGATTTATTAGAGTAGATTTATAATCTTCCTCATTATATTCCTTTAATGCATATCTGGTAGTTAATCTCTTGTTATTTTCCCAATTCCCTATTCTGTGACGCAAAGGTCTCAAATAAACACCCTCAATATGTAACGCCAATCTCTGAACATCCATCCAATAATTTTTAACCCATTGTTCAAATATAGTTACGTTGTCAAACATATTTATCAGTTGCCGGTCTTTTCCTTTTTCCCAATAATGCTTACACGCTGTTTTAAAATAGTCGTTATCTAATTTTTGCTGTAAATGATCTGTTCGAGGGATACCTCCACATACTACCTCGTTCGCCGTTGTCGGTGCAGGAGCAGCACGTGTATTTGTAGTGGTAGTATTTGTTCTTCTATTGGACTTCAACCACTGGAAATAGTGCGGATTATGTATACGTCCTTTAATGATTGTATTTGATGCCCAGTCAAAAGCAACGTTACAGTTAGTACACCACATTTGATTACACCCTGAAATTTTGAATATACGTGCCGAACACTTGGGACAAGGTTTGGTTTGTGATTTTATCATTCTAGCCGAAGCCAAATTATTTTCGTCACATGTATGTTCTGGTAATTCTTTGCCTTCTTCTTTTACGCCAATTATTTCCAAGCATTTTCTACATACTGCCGAATTACATAGTTCACACATATATCTTTCATTGACCAAACCATTACATCCTATAGCAGGACATTTTGATACATAATTTATTCTTTTACGCTTTGTTTTTTTGATTTCTCCTTCTAGGGTGAGAAACCCCCCGTTCTTAATTACGAATTTTTCATATGATTCCATATCATTGTACTGGCGATAGCCTCTTTGTATTTGTCCGTTTCTCCTGGTTCGTTGTGATATACACCTTACCATATTTTCAATAAATAACAATACTAGTAACTTTGTTTTACTGTTGGTATATATTTTTTTATTGATATTAAGTCGGTGGGAAGAATTCTTTGACAAACTCATAATGGATTCCATTTTGTATTGAATATTATTTTCAAATAACCTTGCAGCCATCCAATCGTTGACTTTATCCATTTTCAAAGGTTCAAAAGTATTTTCCTTTATCATTTTTATTTTTTTTTCCAACAATGCGAGTATTTCATTCATAGATTTGTTGTCAAACTCCATAATCATTTGATTAATAATCGTATTTGCGAGTTCAACACCAACTGTATTGTCTATGATATAAGACAATGGATTCGAGTCTTTATTTTTGTTGATTTTGTAAATATTGAAATCAATTATATTCCCAATATAAGGTTGATAAGTGCGTTGAATCAAATTATGTGCTGAAAAATTACGCGTTTTAATCATTCTATAATTTTTCATAGACGTAAATATATCATTCTCGTAATGAGGTTTCATACGTCTTCCAGAATATAGGTGTATATGCCTGATTTCACCTATTTTCAATTGTGGTGAATTCTTCATAAAATTCTGTATATCAAAAAAACAATTCATGATTGGATTATATATTCTCATCAAGAGATGTACAGATTTATTATTGGTATTTATTATATCGTTTCCCCTTTTGTATAATGCAATATCAGGCATCATACCTGGTATTTTTGACTTTTCCATTTGAACGATTAGATTATGCTTATGATTTTTAAATTCCTTCTCATAAAATGCTTTGGTTATATTCATATAAATAAAGTCTTCTGTAAACAATTCTTTACAATTCATACAACGTGGTTCTGTTTTACTCAAAATGAAATATTTGAGACATGTTTTACAGCTCTTGTATTTACAATATTCGCATGCTACAGTCTGACCTTCGGATACATGGTCGTCTCCACAAATACCGCATTCTGAATAAACACGGTGTTTCTTGTTTGGGTTTCTTTTTCTGCCTCGTTTCTTTTTAACCTTTGGCTTTGGTTTTGTTTCTTCTACTTTTTCATTCTTCGGTTCATTTTTTTGTTTTTCTTTTAGTTCTTTTTCCCTTTGTTCTTTTTCCCTTTGTTCTTTTTCCCTTTGTTCCTGTTTTTCTCTCTCCATTTCTAAAGTTTGAACGAAATAACATAATTCCGAACTCATTCTTGCATTATATTAAAAAATACTTTTTAATACAATAAAATTTAATTCTTTACTATTATTGGTGTCTGATATCAAACGCACTTCATTTAAATTCATTTTTTATGTTTATTATTGTTGATTGATTGGTTGATTGATTGGTTGATTGTTGATTTGTTAACATTATTTTAATCTTTTTAATAGTCTATGAGTACTATGCCAATGTAACATTTTTCCATTTTCATCTTGCTTTTCCATTATATGCTTTTTCAAGAATTTTTTCGTTATACCAGTAAATATTTCATATATCAACATTGCATTGTCGTCGTCTCTATAAAATCCATTGAAGCGTATGAATTCCACGGTTAGACCATGTACCACACTACATTTTACTAGCTCCTGATTCCCATAAGCGATTATATTATTAATACGTTCATATAAAGTATTTAGTTTTGCGAAATCAATTTGCTTCGGGTTATCGCTTTCGGGTTCTGGCAAAATATTAAAGACTTCGCGAACACATTCATTTAATACTGCTGATAACATTTCATAGATATCCAGCATGGTTTGTGTTTTCTCGCGTTTAACTTTTGAGGATGTGATTGCTTTCACATAGTCTTTTTCTTTCATTTTTTTAAGAGTATATAAGACTGTCTCTTTTTTAAAAGAGAGTTCGTTCTGCATTTCACGTCTTAGCCGCGCTAATAAACTATGTTGTATATGTGATGCGATGCGAAAAACATTTAACCAAAAATCTGAAAACCATGTGTAATAAGATTCGCCGGGTTCCTTATCCTTTCCGAAAATATATTTGATTTTTTCATTCTTTTCCCAATTCGAATAACACCCGCTTTTTAAATACGGGTTTCGATTGATTTTTCGAACATATTGTCTTATTTCTGGTATGCCACCACATAATATTTCAGTTGGAGCTCGTCTCGTGGCACGTTCATCATTATTTTGTTTCAACCATTCAAAATAGTGTGGATTATGTATCCGTCCTTTAATTATTGTGCCAGTATTCCAACTAAATGGAATATTACATTCCGTACACCACATTTGGTCACAACCTTCAATTTTATAAATACGTGCGGAACATTTGGGACAAGGCTTAGTTTCTTTACGAATCATTTTTGCTGATGCCAGAGTGTTTTCATCACAAACATGTTCTTTCAATTTTTCGTCGCCTTCATGACCTATAATGTCCATACATTTATTACATACGACCGCGTGGCACAGTTTACATGTCATGTTATCGTCAAGCATACCCATACAATTATCGGCAGGACATTTGGTTACATAATTGAATTTATTATTTGATTTTTGCTCGGTAACTCGTCTTCGAATGTCATTTTTCAAATATTCGTATGGTTCCATATTTTGGTAAATAAGATAGCCTCTCTCACAATTATAAATACGATCTTTTATCCTTTTAACAATTTTATGTAATATATGACACAAAATTACCCTTTTATAACAAATATAATATTGTTCCAAGGAAAGATGTTGAAACAAAGATTCTCGAAATGATAAAGAGGTAAATTCATTGACTGATGCGGTTTTCACGATTATTTTGGACCAATCATTGGGACTTTCAAGGACATACCCGTCGATTTCATTCTTTTCCAAACGGTCCACAATTTTTTCAATACTCTCTAGAGTGTCATGAATATTTAGATCTTTGATTTCCTCGGAGAAAGCGTTCATAAAGGACATGACTTCTTTTTCGCACAATGTTCCCCCCGTCAAATCCTTGAAAGGCATATAGGGTTTTAAATCAAAATGGATGGGAAATTTATAACGATTGGATAGATTGATAAATATTTGAACAACAGAGTAATTTAATTTATGTCCATGTAAAAACTGAGAATTCCAAGAATATCTCATCTTTTGTAAGTTTTGTCCCTTCATTCTCAAAACATTATAAAGGCAAAATAATTCTCGGTCATTTACAGAACGAATACATCTATTTTTCAATATCTTAGTTGTAATATAACATGAATGATGCTTTGTGTTACAATTGTAAATCTCACACTGCGAAAGCAATGTATGATAAATTAGTTTATTTATACAACCATTTATACGTTGTTTAATTGTTCCCATTACTAAGTCCAGACCTTTCTTGTACATGGCAATATCGTCCATCATTCCGGGAATTTTGGCTTTTTCAACGTCTACCCATACCTTACTTTTATGTTCTCTGTAATCTTTTTGTAAGAACTTTTTAGTAATTTTCATCATCATCGTGCACTCGCTTATCAGCGCATTACAAGAAGGATTTATACATCTCGGTTCAGGTTCATCAATGATATACGTTTTCAAACATTTTTTACATGTTTCGAAATTACATTTATCGCATTTTACTTGTTGCGAAGGTGGTACATTTTCACAACAAATGGGACATTCAATGTGTGGTTTCTTTTTTTTGGATTTTTTTTTTGCTTTGGCTTTTCCCTTCGCCTTCTCCTTCGCCTTCTCCTTCGCCTTCTCCTTATCCTTACTTTGGTTTTTAACCTTTATCCCAGTATCCGGTTCTTGTTTCAAGAGATGAAACATAATGAGATATATTAGGTAAAAGAGATACAAAAGAGATTGTAAATGATTTGTATTGAGTTTATATTTTAACGGGTTTATAGTTCAAATATAAAAAAAAATTACTTCGATTTGGCATTGGACGATTTGGTATTATTTCTTGTAATAATTTCATTAATGGTTTTTTCTTGTTCTGATTTTTTATTTTTTTTCTTTTTTTTCTCATCAATAACTTTTGGTAAGCCAAGTCCTAATTCCAAATCCATGGTAGGAGAAACGGAAGGCGATACATTATTGGAATTGGGTAACGACTGAGTAATAGATTTATCATTTTTGGTATTTTGCACGAGACTGGTCATAGCATTACGGTCTCTCAACTTTGTCATAATATTTTCAATATCAACTTGTCCTTCGCCGTTAATTTCGCCATGCAGTATTTTACGAATAACGATGGGGTCAACATCATCCTCAAGATTTTCAATAACTTCTTGTTCTGTGGGTTCCCTACCCTTCACGGACAAGAATTTTTTCTTAAATTTATCAACCTTATTCATTTCAAATTCATATTGAGGATTTTCATCTTTTTCTCTTTGAATCATTTCAATCATTCCTTCAGTAGTGATAAAATCGACACCTTCAACCATTTTATACTTTTGGTCTTCAGTACTAATAAGTACATCACAAACTTCAGGTTTATAAATTCTTTCTCTCAATGCCTTAATATTTTTCAAGCGTTCTTTATATTCTTCAGTATTTTCTTGTCTTTTGACGCAACACAATTTATCACATAAAGCTTTACAGCTGGTACAACATTCTTTGGATTCTTCACTCATGAATTCTTGTTTGAAATTTTGTATGATATCGTTAGGTATATCGGGGGAAGTTTCCATCAAACGGTCATACTCATCTTTGTTAATACGGAGCATTTTACTTACATGAGTTCGTTCGATAGGTCTTCTGGCAAGTTCAACGCGTATATTACGATAAAATTTAGACCAACCAACCGAAGAAACACGATGTGATTCATTGAGTTCAACATATTTAAAATATTGATGAATGGTGGTAATGATGCCAGCCATAATATTCAGAGACCCGATACCAGTGGAAACCCAACCCCGATAATCTGCGGGAAACTTTTCTTGTGCGAAATTCATAGTACCAGTAACAGTACTGATAATAATAACAGGTATGGTAAACCAAAGATTAATATAACTGTATTTTTGATTAGATTTGGAGTGGAGCCAATGATAACACATGGCTTTATCGGCCCATTCGACAAGTATTTTTTCATGTTCGGCACCCCAAACAATATTCTCATCTTTTTCATTTTTTTTATCTTTATTTTTCTTTTTATTGTTTAAAACATCGCCATCTTTATTTTTATTTGTATTAGTGCTGGAAACAGCGCTATTGGTATCAACCGAATTACTATTTGATACGGATATATCACTCATTAATACAATATATTTGCATTTATTTAATTGCTTAACACAAAACTTTTAACCATCGATAACTCTCAAATATTTTTTTCTAAAAAGTTTATAATGACAACAAAAATACTAAGTAATAAATTACCCGATATAAGTGATCTAAATATAGACGATATACAATCATACAAACAAAAATTTCAATCATTGGTTGAAAGCAAGGGCAAGATAAGTAAAAAATTCGAAACAATAAAGGCAAGGCTGAAAACATTGAAACAGATATACAATGATTTAGTAGTTAACAATAACAACGAGTTGGCATTATTTGGTTTGGATACATTTTTCTTTCAGAACAGTTTAATACAGAATGATTTTCAAAATATCGAGAAAGATTTCAAATTAATTAACAATCGTGTCTACTGCGATTTTTACAAGTTACAAAGGCTAATGTGCAATTATATAAGAAAAAGCATAAAATGTGACCAAGTATATTACGAGAGGAAATTCAATAAATTTTTAGAGATTAAATTTCCAAGATACAACGATGTCGAACCAATGAAGAATTATGACATTAAAATCATCAAGGGTGTCTTCGATAACATCTGTGGGGTAATTATGTCTTTAAGTGGTTTAATCCGTAAAAACAATCATGAGTTGTCAGAACTTAAAGAGAAAGAAAAAACAGGTCTAGAAATCCATAATTTCGTGATGACGTTATTACACCAAAATACATTGATAATAGAACAGACGCGGTTGTACAAAAAGTATATGTTGTTCTTTCTCGATTTACATGAGAAATATTTCAATCGTCTGCAAGGCAAACTAGCTTATATGCGTACTCAGATGAACATGGATATTCGTTTCAAGAATATGGGAAATTTATCTTTGGACGATGAATTTGAAGAAAAAGAGGATGATTGTGACGATGATTTGGAGTATATTTTAATGATGCTTCCTGAAAACATCAATAAAAAGATAATGAGTAAGTATTTCAAAAATTATATGGTGTTAAATGAAAAAAATGAAAAAATTCCCGATGAAGAAGAGACTGAAAATATTGATGTAAGTGGTAACAAAAAATGATTATATTCAAAACAATTAAACTCTTATTTGCTTGACGGTTTTACTTTCATAATGCCGGGCATTATTAAAGAGAAAAGAGTCGTTAGTCGTACACACATTCCAACGCAAGAGCAAGAGAATAATCCATGTTGTCCAAATCTAACACTCTCCCGTGATTATCCAACAATTGAATATGTAACTTGTGAATATCTACCGGTCCCAAATATTTTCTTACTTTTGTATTAGTGTGTTCTATATTAGAACATTCATAATACGTTGTCTCATCCGAACCACTTCCATAAGTTCGCGGTATAATTCTCCCCATAATATTATTGTTCAAAGGTTGGTTATTAAATGCTGGCACCACCGTTGAATTAACTATGTTACGATTATAGTCATCAATCATGATATACATATATTTGAGTAAAGCCGAGTCATAAGAACCTTCCGATACCAAAGGCGTGTCTTTGACCAAAACATATGTTTCTTTACGGAATCCTAAAATCCATCCAAGTGTCTGATTTTGCGGCACATTTATATTAGGTCTGAAATTCAAGGTACGATTAGAACTGCTCACATTGGTAAATGTGACTTTACCCGATGTATTATTAATAGAAACGGTTACGCCTGATAAATCATTACCTGCGGTATTAAGTGCTGTGAAACTATCATTTAATTTGGTATGCATTTCGCTTTCCGTATATCTTCCGTTGCTAACAGTTATACGTGATACCGTATTTACGTTTTCATAACTAATATCAAAGATGTTATTATTATGTTTATCAGAGATAAGATTAATATTGGATGGCAATTCAAGACTAACAAGTTCCATACCAACCACCTTTTTTATGGGGTTAAGCAGGGAAATATGTAAATCAGAAGCTTTTGTTTTGTCATAATTGTCTCTAAACAAAGTATCAATTGAAAGTTGTTGGAAAACATTGTCACAACTCCAGATTGATTTCTGATTTGTTTCATCGCGAGCATTAATGGCAGTAGAAATATTTTCTACATTTTCTTGGTGTGCGACACGCCTATCGATAATATCATGAGAATTATTCTCCATGATATCAGCAGGCGGTAACTTCATAAAATCACTATCCATTTCTTTTTCTAAAGTGTTTCTTGCCGCCATAATAAAATTCAATAAATTTTGCAATACTTCGTCTTCTCCATCGTGATGCGTAGATACTTTTATTTTCAAAGCATTACAATTATCTTCCACATCTCTTTTGGTATATGGTTTATGAAGATTAAACATTTGTTCCAAATCATCTGTTTGATAATTACCAAGATTGGTATCAAAGTGTTGACTCATTATATACATTACTCATTTTTTTTCCCGCATTCTTCCCCGAAATACTTTTTTCCCGTGTCTATACACCAAAATTGTATAGCCAAGGTTGGGAATATTCGTAATTGTGCCGCAACCATTCCCCGATATAATCCTCTTATTCCCTCTTCTGTTATTATCGTTTTAAATGCGTCAGAAATACCGTTATATTTCGGTACTGTCGGGTCAAAGCCAATGAGTTGCCAGCGTCGTCTTAAAAGATCGGTAGGGTAAGTGATGGTTAGAGATGTGACACCCGTGATTCCACCACATAATAAACGTTTAGTATTTTCTTCAATCTCGACACCTTCAAGCTTTTTTTTATAGAAGTGTATAAAATTGAAATTCAATCCATTAAATAATCCAAATCCCATCATAGATATTCTCAATCCTCCAAACATTTCTTTCATTGACATTTTTCTCATCGTATTAATAATTCCCTTATACTTGCTTTTATTCATTTGCATCGAGAGGCGTGTTTTGGTTGTTTCGAGTGGATAAGTGAAAAAGACACCACTAGCACCGCCTATTAAACCAGTTATAAATCTCGTAAGTGCTTCTCTTTCCCGAAGAAATTGTATGATGGGATTATCGCTTTTACTTTTTTGAACCGAATTTTTCAGGTGGTTATATACTGCGAAATTTATAGCCATATACGGACCAATTTTGACACTATTTGCGAGGTTACCTTTCCACAAATATCTGACACCTTCGCGTTTTAAAACATCCTTGAAAGCAGCATCTTTGATGAAATGATTTTGTTTTTGAATCTTATACAAGTCTATGGGGGCTGTGGCAGTACGAGATATTACACCTGCTGTACCACCGATGAGAAAATCTATAAGATTAGTTTGAGACATTGCTATATATTGCTAGTTTTATATCTATATTTCTGTTATAAATATTTAATTTATATTCTGTATGATATTATTACTATCGTCATACTTAACTTCAATTTCTCTTCCCTCCTCATCAAGTTCTTTGGGTAAAGCCTCGATGTGTTGGGTCGATTCTTCATTTTCTTCAATAAGTCCTAAAAGATTAGAAGTTGATTTAGATCGATATAATTGAGAAATGCTCATTGTTTTATCCATTTTATGTTTTAAATCACCAATGGTGTCAAGAAAGCTTTGGGTCAAAGTTTTATTGGAAGTTTCAGTACTCTTAATCATCATATTTCTCATTTTCCCGGTATAATGGTCTTTGATTTCTTCATCTTCATCCAAAAGTATGATAGCCATAGCAGAAAGATTATTTAAATCAAATAGGGTGTCACGTACAAGTTCATTATCAACTAAACTTATTTCGTCTTTTGTGATTCTGGACAAACGTTTAATTTTGTCGGCTATTCTGACTATAACCCCAACAGAACCATAAATGGTCATATCATCGTCATAATCAGTGTTCTTTTTAACAAATAATTCTTCAGCTTCGCGTTGTACGTTTAATAGTTGTTGGTGTCGATCACGATTGATATTATGCACGGTATCATATTTTTGCATTTTATGTATTAAACATGGAGATATTTTTAATTAAATTCAAACTTTTAAGTGTAGATTTACTGCGGCTGCCGCGGGCGAATTTCGACGAAAAAAATAGAAAACATGGATTTACGATAAT
>CERI01284307.1_pt1 | contig 21350 bp, 23 predicted proteins | sample 350261 | NCBI WGS metagenome assembly CERI01 (sample SAMEA2620979, study PRJEB7988) | marine metagenome | isolation source: saline water (ENVO:00002010), including
AAGAAAGACTGTTATTTATTAATAAATTATGGATTGTTATAGTGACAACAAATAACAAGAAATAAAAATAAATAATAGGGTTTAGCGAACGGAAAATAGTTTTATCATTAATAATATATTTAAAATAACCACCAGATTTTATTTTAATATATCTAAAGTTATCATATGATATATTACCAGAATAAATATTTTTCCCATTATATAATGTGTTATGAAGAATCAAAATACATAATAACATTTGTATTTGAACATTATCCAATATTTTTTTATCTTTTTTATCTTCAATCTCTATGTAATTAAATGTTTCTTCACAAAACATAAAATCATATTTTAAAAAATCTGGATGATAATCTTTATCAATATCTTTTCCCTCTTTATCACATGATAAAAATGTATATATATGTAAAAAATGAGGGTTATTTTTATTAGATAAATGATTTGTTATTAAAATTTCTGGTATTTTCCCTATATTTTTTCTTATAATTTTTGTTTGAAAATTTATATCTTCGCCATCTTTAATTTTAATAAAAGATTTATTGATACTAGAATTTTTATCAAATGAAAATTGTCCATTTCTAATAACAATGTGTTTTTTTTTATCATCAATATAATATAAATTTTCTTTTTTATTATAAAATAAACATGTTTTATAATCAATATTTTTAATTAAATTAAGAAAAATATCATGATTATTATTTCTTGTTTCAATTAGTTTTAATGGATCAGTATCTTTAAGATTAATATATTTTTTTTTATTATAACTCATTTTATATAAAATATATATTTAATCTCCAGACGTCCAAAATGGTGATATCACCTGAATTTTATTATGATTAATAAAATTCACTATAAGTTAAAAAATATTTAGACGTTTAGTCATTAATGAATATAAAATTTGTAGTAAAAGAATCCATTTTATATTATATATTTTTAATTTATCTATATGTAATACTCGGTTTATTCGAATTTATTATACAAAATATAGATGATATAGAAATCTATCTAAAGTGGTAAATATTTTTTTGAAATGCAATAATTAATGTAAAACCAAAACCATATAAAAAATGATATTATTTTATGATAAAAATTAAAATGGAATATATAGCGATACTTCTTCATAAAAAGATAAAACAATATGATATATGTAATATTATTTTACAATATATTAATTCTGATGAAAATTATAATATGTTTGAAACATATAATAAATTAGTGAAAAATAATAAATTATTACAAGAAATATTACAAGATGAAGAAGAATTATATGCTAATTATTTATATGAGAATATAAATACATTAAATAAAAAAACATATAAAATATTTAATGATGATAATGTAATTAAATTAACAGATGATTATTATATTGCGAAATTTAAATCAGATTCAACAAAATATAAATATTTAGTAAAAATTATATTTAATTTTGATAATTTTACAGAAAAAATCAAAAAAATTAAAGATTATGATGATTTAGAGTATTTATTTACATATAGTCAAATAAAATTTATTAAAACATTTTGTTCACTTGAATTTTTAAATAATATGTATATATATATTCATATGATTATTAAAATGAAGTATAATATTGATAATCTTATTGAAGATAATGATATTAAAATCTGTAATTTAATGAATGAATTGATCGACTATACTTTTTTAGATCAAATTAATTCAAAAAGAACATTCTTTATAAAAGAATTTCTAAAATTACATAAATTATATCAATTCGAAGATTATTATCCACTCGAACCTGATAACGTATTATATAAATTTGAAAATAAAATTAGAAGATATAAATTTACTGATAATATTGAATTAAATGTTATTTTTCACAATATTATAAAAAATACTTTTAAAATTTTCGATAAAAGTAAATTAGATCCTATTTACCATTATATTATATCTTAGTTTACACCGTGTAACAATTATAACAAAAAGTGATGACAAATTATTTATTTAATTTATAAATTATGACTGACTTACATATTTATAATGCAAGATTTGTTGATACTAATATTAAAAAATATTATCCTCATATTGATTTATCTACATTAGAATTTTATGAAGGTTTTTTGAAAAAATGCTGGACTGAAAAATATTCTTTTCCTAAAACATATAAAATTGAGATTTCTATGGATCATTCAGAAATATTAAATACAGAAGGAAAAAGATTATGTTGTTTCATTAAACCATTTGAAAAATATAAAAATTTAGAATTTGAAAAAATATTTGGTTTTACAAATAATTGTGAAGATTATGATGAAAATAAAATTGTAGCAATTGAATATACATCTGATAATATTGATGATATCAAGATCTATTGATTATTTTATCTATATTAAGAACTCTGTTTATCCTCTGTATTATTATAAAACCTTGGAAAAAATGTTTTTATTAAATCATCAGAATTTTTGTCATCATAAAAAGACACAAGACTTTTATAGAATTATAATAATTAAAAATGGTATAATAATTAAATGATGTCTGAACCAACTGATATAAAATTATATGAAAAAGTTAAAAAACGTATTTATGAACAAATTCCTAAACATAGTGCTTATAGATCAGGACATCTAGTTCAAGAATATAAAACTGCTTTTGCAAAAAAATATGGTTCATCAAAAAATCCTTATAAAAACAAAAAACCTGATCCAAAAGTTGGTTTACAAAGATGGTTTTTAGAAGATTGGAAAAATCAAAATAATGAAGTTGGATATAATAAAAAAGGTGATTATTATAGACCAAATAGAAGAATAACAGCTAAAACACCAATAACACATGACGAATTAAGTGAAAAACAAAGAAAACGTGCATCAAGAAAAAAAGCAAATGGCGAAAGAGCTAGTTTTACATAATTTAGTTTATCTATATGAATAACTCTATATTTAATATAATACCTTGGAAAAATCTTTTTTATTATATCCTCAGAGTTTTCGTTTCACAGAAAGGAACTGTGACTTATAGTTTATCTATATGAAGAACTCTGTTTATCCCCAGATAATTTATATATGAATTTTTTATTATTATGTAATTAAATGGAAGCTTTAAAACAAGATTCTCATTCTTCAAGTAAACAGAAATATTTGGTAGATTGTCAATCAAGAATAAATAAAGAAAAAACTACAAAAGGATGGTTAGATCAATTAAAATATATTGAAACAATTAATATAGGAAAAGCAAATATGGATAATAAAAAAATTTTACAAGGTATTTTAGATAAAAATAAAGAAATTGCTCTTAAAATTTCAAATAAAGAAGAAAATATTAAACATGAATTTGAAATATTTAAAAAATTACATGAAAATAATATTAAAGCTATTGTTCATTATTTTTGTTATTTTGAATGTAATGGAAATATAAATGAATTTAATCCATTATGTACAGGAGAAGGAGATTCTACAAGAATATTATTAATGGAATATGTTAAAAATAAAAACATGGCTGAACATAAATGGAATAATAATTTAATGATATTATCATGTTTAAAACAAGTAATTTGTACTTTTTTAGAAGCATATTTAAAAACAGGTTTTATACATGGTGATTTACATTTTAAAAATGTATTAATAAAAAAGACAAAAATTAGAAAAATTGAGTATGATATAAATGATAAAATAATTAAAGTTGAAATACCAGAAAATGGATATAAAATCAAATTAATGGATTTTGAACAAAGTGAATTTAAGGGAAAACCTGTTATGTTTTGGAAAAATATAAAATTTCAATTAATTCAATCATTATCAAATTATTTTAATATTGATTCTATTGATACTAAAGTTAAAACTTTAACAAGACATTATTTTGATAATCAAGAATCTGATGTTACTAAAGTATTTGAATTATTTCCTATATTTGAAAAACATTTTACATTGGATAAAGATATCTTACAAAATCCATTATAGTTTATCTATATGAAGAACTCTGTTTATCCTTGGTATTATTATACCTTAGAAAAATCTTTTTTAATATATCCTCAGAGTATCTCGGGTACAGAAAGGAACTGTAGTTTTTCAAATATATAAAAAGTAGTGATCTTATTAATTCTAAAATGAATTATAAGAAATTAAGAGAAAATCCAGAAACAGCGAATGTTGGTAAAAAATGGAGTGATGAAGATTTACAAAATCTAAATCAATATATCGATAATGATAATTTTGATTATGATTTTATAGCTACTCAATTAAAACGAACATCTGGATCTATAAGATCTAAAGTATTTCATATATATATTTATCCAGAATTTACAAATGGCGATGGTATTTCAATAACAAATTTATCATCTAAATATAATATTGATAAAGATATTTTAGAACAATATTTAAAAAAACAAGAAAATAATATTCAATTACAATCTTCAAAAAAATCAAAACCAGAAAAATTAGATGAAATTAATGAAAGATTAGATACTATTGAAGAAAAATTAGATTGGATAATTCAAGCTTTAAGAAAGAAGAAATAATTTAGTTTATCTATATGTAGAACTCTGTTTATCCTAAGATTAATATTCGATTGTATCGTCATTAATACATAAACCAAAATAAGTTTCACAAGTATCATTTATATAATAATTTATTTCATCATTAAATAAATCTAGCGAATCTGTTATTTCTTTCACTTTTTTATGATTACCTTTATTCATTTCATTATGTAAATAATTAAAAAAATTTATAATATAAACAGGATATTTTTCCATATATTTTGATATAAATTGATAAGGAGATTTAAATCCTTCCCATTTATCTTTATTATTTTTTATACATTTACAATAATTAAATAATTCTTTATTATAATTTGAAAAATATTTAATAAAAGCATCTTTACATATTATTTTTAATTCATCTGAAATTTTATCTTCAAAATCCCAATTAAATATTTCATATTTATTTTTTTTAAGAACAAGTAAATATGTTACTATTTCTTTATTTGAAAATCTACTTTTATTATTTATTTCATTCTCATTACTATTTGCATTTTTTATTAAAAATCTTTCTAATATTATTTTTATTATTGTATCCCAATAATTTAAAACATTGAAATCAGTTTGGAATATTATATGAGAAACTGTATATTTATTATGACCAATTATATTAAATCGATTATATAATTTTATTGATTCTATATTAGTATTATAATGAATTAAATGTTCAATATTCCAAATTATATTATCTTTCTCAAATATCTTTTCCATTAAATCTTTCATTATATTTTTCATTTTTTTTGATTCTTTTATTAATTTCTCTATTTCATTCTCTTTTTGAAAAGAGTTATATATATTATAAATATTACTTGGTGTTATTTCATGAAATTTTTTATTTTGAAATATATCAATTACATATATTAATATTGTTGATTCTAAAGGTGATAAATTACCTATAGATAAACAATCCTTTTTATATTTACGTTGAATATATTTTATTATGGCTATTATCTTATTACAATATTCTTGATAAATAGGTTTATGTGAAAAATCACAAAGGGGTATTTCATTTAGATCCGAATCAATGTTTATATTTATATATTTATAAAATTTTTTTGGTTTTAATTTTATTATATTTTTTTTTGAAATTATATCTAAAACTGTCTTTATCTGTGAGTTTTTAAATAAATCATTCTCATTATTATATTTAAAAATTTCAAATAAAGCGTAATTATAATATACTGATCTACCTATACAATGATACTCCCAATCAATAATATTAGTATTCGTATTCGTATTTTCTTGTTCTTTTAATGGATCAATATATTTACTTAGTTCTTTCATTATATTCTCCTTGTTAATATATGTTGATATCTGATCTATTGTTAATTTTTTTGATATTTTTGGGATATATTCAACATATTCATAAATATTTGCAAATCTTTTATGAATATCATCATTATTTGTTTGTAATCCAAAATACATTTTATCTATTGCTCGTGTTAATGCTACATGAAAATGAGATTCGTACATTATATTTTTCTCATTATTACTTACCATTTTTAATAAAGCTTCTGTACAATTTAATATAAATACAACTTTTCTACCATCCCCTTTTGATGATCGAATACTCATAATTCGAGAAGCATCTGTTGATTTAGATGTATCTATTATTTGACCTTCTTCATGTTTATGTAAAACTGCATATTGATGATAATCTATATTATTATCAGTGTATTTTTTTAACCAAAATTCATTTAACTTTGTTTCTAATTCACCCGCTAAAGTATTACCTTTCATTATTGGAAAAATAAATAAAAAATCTTTTGGTTCATAATTATATTCTTCTACTTCTTTATTCACTAGTTCAATTATTTTATCTGCTTCGCTTTCTACTTTAGATTTATCGGTATCATCTGAATAAATTATTTCTTGTTTAATTATTTCTATTACATCTTCTCTTTCATTTAATTCTTCATCATTTACTATAATTTCTGGTAAATTATATTTTTTAAAATTTACTAATTCATTTATTTTTTCTGCCATTTTTTTAACTTTAATACGACGATTTATATTTTTTGCTTCTTCTTTAATAAAATTAATATTGAAATCTTCTTTAATACAATTCATAACATTTTCTTCATATGTTAGACTTTGTAGTTCATCACCTACAATAACACAACCTATTTTTGTATTTAATATTAATATTATAATCGCTTTATAATATATCTCTTGTAAATCTTGACTTTCATCTATCCATAATTCTACCCATTTATTTAATTTTAACTTTCTTCCAGCATAAGTAATTTCACCTGTTTCTTTATTTATTTTATCACATCCATTTTTATAAATATTATTTAATAAACCTTCAAAATAATTATTTCCATCTATACTTTTACTCGTTAAACTAAATATAAATGAATCAATTGTTCCTATAATTACTATACATTCCCTATTTGAATGTTTATGTTTATAAGTAATAATATATTGTCTACCATAAATTTCCTTATCTAAATGTTCCATATTATCTATAATATGATATTCATTCCTTTCTGCTTGGTCATTTAGTTCTTTTAATATAACTTCTTTTGCTGTATGTTGTTTTGTTGTAATTATAAATAAATTTTTATCTTTGTTTAATGATATACTTTCCCAAATACCATAGGTTTTTCCATTTCCTGCACCTTGTTGTTTGATCTTTAAATATGGTTTTTCTTCATTTATATCTTCCCATAAATCCCATATTTTTTCAGGATTATTTTGAAGTGTTTCAATTACTATATCTATATTTGTATACGTTTTTGCGTGAAACATTTTATTACAAACACATTTGACCGGTATTTTAAATATTTTTTCATTTATATCAAGTAATATAAAATCATATTCATACGTAAATGATTTATATTTCCAATTATTCTTAAATTCTATTAAATACGTATTATCTGTTAATTTATCTAATATTATATCTGGTGTATTTCCATCTATTAACCATATTATTTCTTTATTATGAAGTTTGTAATCCTTACTTCTACATATTACTTCACTATCTTCTATTTTACTATGTTGGATTTCTAATATATATTTATCATTTAATAGAACATCTGTACGTCTATTTTTTATTTGTTTTTCATCTGTTTTCTTAAATTGAACTTCGATATTTGGAAAATTACCTTGCCATTTACAATGCCATTCTGTCATTTCTGGATAAATTGTTACATCATTTGCATTTTTATGTTTAAAATAAGCTTTTCTTTGATCTCCATTACAAAATATTAATTCATGTCCATTATTACATTTAGGTTTTTTATGTATATTTTTATCATAATTTATAATATGAATACATTCTTCATTTATAAATGCATATTGTGTTTCAAATTTTATAGGACATTTCCTACACATTTTCTTTTTATTTATATGAGTGTCGTAATGTGATTTTTGAGTAAATTCTTTTTCACAATTATTACAACGATAAATCATTTATATATATTATTCTTTTTCTCTTTATATATTTTTAGTTAATTTATATATTTTATTTTTCGTTAATTTTAACTAAATATTTTTTATTATATTTAACTATTTAGTTTATCTATATGGATAACTCTGTTTATCTTAAGATGTATTATAATATCTTGGAAAAATCTTTTTTATTATACCATCAGAGTATCTCGGATACAGAAAGGAACTGTTACTTTTCATATGCAATAATTTTTCAAAAAATAAATAAAAAATGATCAATTATTTTTATTATTTTTAATCATGTTAAGTATTGCAAATAGGTATATTTACTATATACATGAAATATACAAAAATCTTACAAATAAAGAGAATATTGATCTTTGTAAGATCTTTGAATATTATGTTTGTATTAAATTAACTCAAGAATATCAACAGGATTTTTTCGAATATTCTGATATTTCTCCTGAATTTAAAGAACAAAATAAAATGTCTAAATCTGATACTGGTATCGACTGTTCTAATCTTATTGATACTATAGTTCAGTGCAAATTAAGGAAAAATATTGGTTGGACAAATGTTTCAACATTTCTTGCTTCTAATATTATATTAGAGGAAGAAGAATTGAAAATTAAATGGAAGAAAATGATTTTAGCTAGAAATGATGATTCTATTTTATCGGATCATTTAACGAAAAAATCTAATCTTTTAATACAAAAATTATATAATAAAGAACAATTAATCGAATATTGTGATAATATTCAATTACCACTTTTAGAAGTTGATAATGAACCATTCAAATTAAGAGATTATCAAGAAGAATCTATTCAATTAATTAAAGATTCTAAAAATAATGTAACAATCTGTTTACCAACTGGTACGGGTAAAAATGTGGTTATTATATTTTCTATTGATATTACGAAGAAAAATTTAATATTAGTTCCTATGAGGATATTAACTCAACAATTATATGATGAAATTATGAAACATAAAAAAGAATATAAAAACCAAATTCAAATTATTGGTGATGGTAATAACAAATATGATAAAAACAAGAAAATAACTATATGTGTTTACAATTCAATTGAACTTATTACAGATATTGAAGATTATCATAAAATTTATATCGATGAAGCACATCATATTAATAAACCAGAAATATATGAAGAAGATGAAGAAAAAGAGGATACATTTATTAATAAAATACAAGAATTAGAGAAATATAATAATAATGTTCTATTATCTGCTACAATTGACAATGTGGATTATAAAAAGGATATTCGTGATATGATTGAGAAAGATTATTTATCTGATTATTCGATTAATATTCCTATCTTTACAGGAAATAACAATGAAACTATATGTCGATATTTGATCCAAAATCATATGTATATCATCATTTATTGTAATTCGCAAGAAGAAGGTAAAAAAATAAATGAAATAATGAATAAAATCCAAGATGGTAGTTCTAAATATATTGATGCAAATACAAATAAAACAGATCGAAAGAAAATTATTTATGATTTTAAATTAGGTTTTATACCTTTTCTAGTAAATGTAAGAGTTTTAACAGAAGGTTTTGATGCACCAATAACAAGAGGGGTTTGTTTCTTACATATTCCAACATCTGGTACAAAAATTATTCAAGTTGTAGGAAGAGCTTTAAGGAAACATCCTCTTAAAAATATAGCAAAAGTGATATTACCCTATTCAACAGAAGATAATGAAAAAACAATTACGAACTTTATAAAAACAATTGCAAAAAACGATAGAAGAATCCGTAAAACATATGAAAATAAAGATATTGGCGGATATATCGATATTATCAATACAAATGAAGAAGAAATGGAAGAATATGAATTAATGTATGAAAAAATTTATGATGGATTTGGGAATTTAATGAATTATGAAGAAATATGGAATCAAAATTTAGAAAAACTTATAAAATTTATTAATGAAAATAAAAAAAGACCAGTTGAAAAAAAAGGAACGGGTTATGAGAAAAAACTATCAACTTGGTTATTTAGAACAAATAGAAATTATAAAAACAGAATTGATATAATGAAATATGAAAAAATTAGAATAAAATGGGAAATATTTTTAGAAGAATATAAAGAATATTTATTAAATAATGTAGAGAAATGGTATTTAAATTTTTCAAAAATTAAATCATATATTAATGAATATAAGACATTATCTAATTTAATGAAAAATGATAAAAAATTACTTTATTGGCTAGATCATACCAAAAAATATTATAAAAAGAATGAATATATTATGAGTAATATTGAAGTGAGAAAAGAATGGGAAATATTTGTAAATGAAAATAAAGAATTATTCTTAAATTCAGAAGAAATATGGTATAATAAATTTAATAAATTAAAAGATTATATACATAAAAATAATAAATTACCACATCGTACATCAAATGATAAAGATATACAAAAACTTGCATATTGGTTAAAAGATTCAAAAGAAAATTATAAAAAAAATGTAGAAATTATGAAAAATATTGAAATAAGAAAAGATTGGGAAATATTTTTAGAAAAATATAAAGAATTATTATTTGATAATTATGAAAAATGGTATAATAATTTTAATAAATTAAAAGAATATATTAAAAAATATAATTCATTACCAAATATTAAAGAGAAATTATCAAAATGGTATTATAATCAAAAACATAGTTATAAAAATAAAAAAAATTTAATGAAAAACGAAAATATAAAAAAAGAATGGGAAAAATTTTTAGAAGAATTTAAACAGTATTTATAAGATAATAAAAATTAATAAATTATATAAACATTTTTATTATCTATTTTTTCTTTAGAGTTTTTTCATATGATTGTTGATCAAGTTTATAATCTTCTAAAATTTCTTCTTTATATTTATTCCATTCTTCTTCTAATTCATCTAGTTCTTCATACCATATTTTATAAATAGGTTTTTTTCTTAATCTATCAATTTCTGTCTCCATTTTTTGTTTTTCTTTTTCTAATTTATCTTTCTTTTCTTTAGTAAGAGAACTAATAGACATATTAAGTAGGTAATTATATGATTTAGTATCTTCATTATCTTGAGAAATTTTAGGATAATTTAATGAAGATAATTTATCAATTACATCATTTTGAGGAACATTCATTATTTTAATTTTTCCATCAATTACATCTTGAATAAATTTGGCTTTAGCAGATATAAGTTCATATTGTTTTTGTAAATTTTTTAATTGATTTTCCTTTCTTTCAAAATATTTGGTTAAACGGATTGAACACCAATCTTTTAATATATGTTTAGTATCTTCATATTTGGAGATAACTCCATTTTGATTGAAAAGATGAAGATTATTTGTACTTAGATTTCTACTAGAAAGTAATTTGAAATCACTTTCGATATCTTTAATATTATAATTTGGTATTAATTTAATAATGAAAGTTACATTCTTTGCAGTACAATGGTTAATTATGTCTTTAATTTTATTCTTCTGTAACATATCCTCTAAATAAGATTTATAATCTTCTGTCCATGTATATACTGGTAATTCAGTAATAGTTAATATATTATCTTCAACTTTATAAACTCCTTTAGATACATATTTTCCATCCTTTTCGTAAATTTCTCCTTTAAAACCAAGAAAATATGGAGCCAATTTACTAAATTGAGTATTATTAAGAATACCAAATGCTTTTAACAAATCATCTGAATTTTTTATATCAATATCTTCTTTTTCTAAATTATTACATAATAGTTTGCATTGATTAATAATATCAGTTGGATTATACGAAGGAATATTGGTAGAGAACCCTGTTCCAATTCCAACAATATTATTAATTAAACAGAAAGGAATTGTAGGAATATAATATTCTGGTTGAATCATCATACCTTCTTCATTAATATAATCAACTATATCAAAATCTTCTTCTTTAAATATAAGTTTTGAAAGTTTACTTAAATGTGTAAACAAATAACGTGGTGATCCTGAATCATCACCTCCTAACAATCTTGTACCAAAATTTCCTTTATCTTCTAATAAAGGAATATTATTTGCACCCACAAATTTTTGAGATAAATTTATTAAACTTTGAAATAAAGAATTTTCACCATGATGATAAGACGATAATTCAGATACACTAGCACCAAGTTGAGCCACTTTAATTTCCTTTGTAATTTTTCGTTTAAAACATACAAACATAATTTTGCGAATAGATACTTTAAAACCATCACAAATATTTGGAATGCTTCGAATAATATCAGAATTACTGAAATGTTTAAGTTCTTTATGAATAAGATCATTGTAAGTTAATTCAGTTTCCATATTATCAATTACTTCGTTTTTATCATAGGTCATTAACCATTGTTTACGATCATCTGCTCTTTTTTTATTAAATGCAAGTTCAATTGCTTCATCTGAATTTTCATTATATTTATAAGCAATTTTTTTCATAGTTTTAAAATATTCTTTTCCTTCATTGAGTCCACTACTACCCAAGCCTTTCAGATAACGGATATTCCATTTTGATTTTTTAGCTTCTTCCGTATTTAACCAATTTTGATAATCAATTGGATTATAAAATGCAATTTCTTTTCCACTTGAATTTTTTGCTTTTAATATTGGAGTCAACATTGTACATAAGAATCCGTCGATTTTATAAAGAGAAGACCATAAAGTTTGGAACAAATTGCATACCAACGACTTAATATGTATACCGTCATCGTCAGCGTCTACGAGTAACATAATTTTTCCGTATCGAAGTTGAGATACATCAGTATATTTTTTATTATGTTCTAATCCAATTATTTTCTTTAAATTTGCAATTTCTTGATTTTCATTTATTTTCGCAACCGAAATATCTTTGACATTCATTACCTTACCTTTTAAAGGAAAACATCCATATTTTTGTCTTCCAATTACAGATAAACCATTAACTGCCATACCGAGTGCACTATCGCCTTCTACTAACAACAGAGTACAATCAGAACTATTTTTTGTACCTGCGTCAATTGCATCATGAAGTTTAGGAACAATTACTTTATTCGATTTTTTTCCATCTGTTTTAACCATTTTCTTATTATCATGAAAATCAGATAAAGCAGATGCTTTCTCTATAATTCCACTCTTAAACAATTTAGTCATAAAAGCATCAGATAATTCACATTTACTTCCAAATTTAGATACAGGAGTAGTAAGATTTTCTTTAGATTGAGAGTTAAAAGTGGGATTCACAATCGAACATTTAACGAAAAGATATAAATGTTCTTTAATATGATTTGGTTTAATAGTTTTCTTCTTCTTTAATGCCATTTCTACCATTTTTTTAGTAATCTGATTCGTAATATATGTCATATGTGTTCCTCCTAGAAATGTAAATATACCATTTACAAAACCAACCTGATTATAAGTTTCTTCAGATGTTGAAGCTAATACTTCCCAACGATCACATTTCTCATAAATTCTAGGTTGTTCGGAAGATTTAGGTTCTAAAAACATATCTGCATATTTTTCAAAATCTTTAATAGCTATTTTTTCTCCATTGAAATAGACCGATACATTAGAACTTGTAATAGCACATAAATCAATTACTCTCTTGTTAAATAATTGATATATATCTTCGGTTAATCCGGTTAATCCAAATCTAGCATAATCAGGTGTAAAAGTGATTTTGGTATATGGTTGTTTTGTAGAAGAAGTAACAGACACTTTTCCTTTTTTATACATATTTTCCGTAAATGTTTGTTTAAATAATTTCCCTCTTCTATGATCCATTGTTTCTACTGTGAATTTTGTTGAGAAAATATTGGCTAATTTGCTTCCTAATCCATTTACACCGCCCACTATTTTTTCTTCCTTACTATAATTAGTTGATGTTAATAGTTCTCCAAAAATAAGACTAGGAACCCACATATCATCATATTTATCATGTTGAACAACGTCAATACCATCACCATCGTTATAAACGGATATTTCACCTGATTCTTTATCAATAGTAACTTTAATGTTTTTAACATGTTTTACATCTTTTTCGTTAGAAGATAATAAACGTGTAGCTTGATCACTCGCATTTACTATAACCTCATCGAAAATCTTATATAACGCCGGTACATATTGTATATTCTTTTTCGTAAATTTATCATTTCCTTCTTCAAATATGAAAGTTTCCGTTTGTTCTTTTTCTTTGGAACCTACATACATTCCAGAAACATCAAGAATATGAGAATGTAATTCATGTTTTTTATATTTATCAACCATACTATTATATATTATAAATTTAATAATTTATATCATTTTTTTATAAAAATGATATAAATCAGTTACAATATTAGTAAATAAAATGTTAGAATGTAAAGGAGATGGTACATGTTTAAAACAAACTAATACCGAGAATCAATATGAAAAACATATTGATATAATTTGTAATTATAATTGTGAACCATTAAAATGTTTTAATTATAATATATGTAATTCTGTCAATCCTAAATAGTATTATGGATGTAATTCAGGTGTTTGTTTTCATTGTAATATGTTAGCATATTCATTCTTTGCTTCAAATGAATATAATCATAATAATAAGTTTTCTTTCAAAGATAATATTGATTGTCCTATTTGTTATGAAACAACAAATGGAGTTAAAATGTTAAAATGTGAACATTATACTTGTTATAATTGTTTCAACGAAATATATCATGGTTATAATAAAGAACCAGATAATCCATCATTTCCGTATAATGATGATATATATGAAGAATGGTATAATGATACAGAGAATGAAAAATGGAAATTAGAATATCCATTAATTGAAAAATGGGATGAAAAATGTGATAAAATTCAAGATGATTTTGATATTAAATCTCAAAAACAAAGACAATTATTATCAAAATGTCCATTATGTAAAAAATAAAAAAACCATTTAAAATATTAGAAAATAAATATACTACATTTTATAGGAATAATCTGAGTCTTCAATATAAATTAAAATAATATATAAATATAAAATGAGTTTAAGTCCACGTGCTAAAGAGAAAAAATATACACGCGATTTATTTGCTATATTTTTATTAAAAAATCATAACTTAAAAGAAGATAATCTTAAATCTATTTTTTCAGATGTTAAATCTGATTCATCATCACATAAATCACAATTATCATCAACAAATGAATCACATAAAAAGAAAGCATTCTTAGGTTTTGATATAGATATGTTAGATGAAAGAAAAATTCAACATTATAAAGAAAATTTTTATTTATATCAAATAATGGCAGATATATTCAAAATTACTATTATGAATATGAATAGTGGTCCAAAAAAAATACCCGAAGCGGAAAGAAGAAAAACAGACTATAAAAAAAAATATAGTATTACGGAAGATGTTGTTAAAGATATAATGGATAAGAATTATAAAAGATTACCAAAAGAATACACTGGAAATAAAGAAAATAAAAGATATGCTGGTGGTATATTACAAGTATTTGATAATATGATATATGGCGATTTACATAATAGAATAGATTTACATACTTTATTAATGAAGATTACTGGATATTATATTCCATATCTGATATATCATAAACGTTTTGCGAAAATGTTAGAAGAACAACAATCTGTTTATAAACCATTTTCTGAAAGAAATTTTCCAAATCAAGATCCTATATTATATCAAAAATTTGAAAATTATTTAATGAATTTTATGGATATAGATCCTCTAAAGAGAAATATATGTATGGTATTCGATCAAACAATTTATCAAAAATCATTCTTTGTAGAACCAAAAGATAAGAAAAGATTTAAAAGAAGAATTGAAAAAATATTAAAAAAAATGAAGACAAAATAATTGATTTGTATAATCAACTTAGTATAAAAAATATGTAAATTCAATTTGAAAAAACTTTATAAAATCTTTTTTCTTATTTTTTGAATAAGTACTAAATCTTTTGGCATTATTGTTATCCTATCTGCATGTAAAGCTACTAATAAAGCATCCTGATATAACGACATCATATATTCTTCACATATAGCATGTATTAACCATATAAAATCTGATTCATATTTCATACCATATCTAAAATTGTTTCCTATTTCTTTTATTACACTATCCATAGGTGCATGTGGTATTAATGTACATTTTGTTTTTTGATATTCTCGAATTATTTTTATTAAATTAGTTGATGATTTTGCTCTTTTATTTGATGTTTTTTGAATTACATCTGATACTTTTTCAGATCCTTTACATGGTGATATTTTACCAGGATAACCTTTTGCATTATATATTTTAATTTTTAATATTTTTAATGTTTCAATTCCATCTTCATACATTAATGTTTTATTTCCTTTATGTTCAGCTATTGCAAATGCTTTTTCCAATATAGTCTCTAAAAAATCTATTAATATGAATTTACTTTCTTCATACATTAATTGTGATATATATTTTACTCCCGCTTTATACATTAATCTTTGCAACGCAGGTTTAGTAATTCTATTTACTTGTACAGATCCTCCTTCTTTTGGTAATAATTTAATATTAATATTTGATTCTACTCCAGAACCTAATATACTTCCATCAAATAATATATTTAATTCTTCATCATTTTTAATAGCAATCATAATATCATTTGGTGTTATTTTTATTCTATTATTATCTCTAGTAGAATTACCACTTAAGTCTAATATTTCAGCAACTAAATATTCTAATACAGTAGCTAAATATACAGGAGCATCATTTCCAATTAAATTATCTTTTTTAATATTATTTTGAATTATTGTTTTACAAGTACTTACATTAAATTCTATTCCAGCATATTTTTCTTTAGGAGTTTTTTTATTATTTTTTTTATTTATAATTGCTTTTCTATATTTCTCTATATTTTTGTACCTTTTCCATCTAATAATTGCATTATTTCCTAATTCACCAGGAACTAATAATCTTACAGATGTCATTATTTCTCTTACAGTAATTGTTTTCGTTTTTCCTAATTCACTCATTTTTGTTGCTACTTCAATAATATTTTCACTTAAACGCATTAATATATCATTTAATATTTCAACTGATATTGTTTTAATACTTAAATCTGGATGTACATTTTTTAAAATTTGTTTTATAGAAAGATTAAATGTAGTGTTTCTTTTAATCATATTCTTTTATTTAAATATATAAAAAATTTCTATATTTTTTATAAAAATGAATGATATATATTATGTAATTGGTGATCATTATAATATAGATACATCAACATTACTAAATTTTTTAGATGAAAATAAAATACCATATTTATTCAAAACAATTCATCTTATTTCACAAAAACATTTAGATATTTTTCATAATACATATCCTATAAATAAATATCCAATTATATTTTTTAGAAAAGATAATAAAACCTCTTTTATTGGTTCTTCACATGAATTATATGAAATTGAGACAATGATAATTTAATATATCATCTAATAAAATTCCGTGTTGACACGGAAAATTATCTGGATGATATGTAAATATATATATTCTCAATGAAGTTATAAATATAAATAAAAAATAATAATAACAAAATAAAAATGAATGAAGATATAACTTCATTTGTAATAAAAAAATGGATATTTGTTCGGTATGATATTATACAAAAATTATTATTATATCAAAATATAGATAATTATGAATCAAATTTAGAAAATGAAATTATTAATTTTTGTTCTAAATTTGTAGATAGATATGGAGATTTTATGGATTTTCATAAATTATTTTCACAAATAGGATTTCATAAAACTTTATATTTATTATATGATCTTGATTATCCTATCGATACTATTATATTTTTTATCAATAATCCATCATATTCTTCATTAAATTTTGATACAAAATTAGACATGATTTTTCCTATTATTCTTAATATTATTAATGAATATGAAAATTTTTAATAATTAATTACTATAAATCAAATGATAAATTGTATTTATTCAATATCATCGTTATTTTCATATTATATGAATAATAACCATGAAAATACTATAGGCGAATCTTTTATAAAATATACAAAATATTATAATAAAGATTATAGTATATCATATCCAAATTATATTTATAAAAATTTTAAAATTATATTTCATATTGATATATTTAAAAAAAAAAAAATGCATCATCATTTTGTATCTTTTCATAAAAAAACTACAAATAATTTTATTATTATAAAATATTATCCAAAAAAATCAAAAGAGTTTCATATTACATATCGAAAAAAAATTTTGGAAGAAACAATTAATAAAATAAAAACAGGTATTGATAATAGTGAATTTAATGAAAAATTCTCATATATATATTTATTTTATACATAAAAATGATATTATATTATTTACATAATATATTTTCATGATATTCTTTTATTATGAACCCGACATACGACGAATTATCAATATTCTATAATAATCATATACATTCTTCTTTAATTGATTTTTTCCCACCTTTCTGTTTTGTATATAATCATCTAAAATATAAAGATAAAGATACTATAATATCATACATTTTTTCAAAAAAATCAGCTTTATGTAATATAATAGATAATGATTGTGAATCAATTGATATGAAATATAATAGTATTTCTAAACCTATTTATATATTTTCACCAGATAATACTAAAAAAAATGATTATATTGCTTATATATATTTGTATTCGAATAATAAAAAAACATATACTGTAAATTATTTTGTAAATAATAATAGTCCAATTCAAGATAAAAAAACTTATGATAATTTAACTTTATTTAACGAAGTTTCTTCTTACTATATTAATGATATATATCATATTATATTGAAACGTTTTCATAAATGTTTCTTATATACTGAAAATAAAACTTTTTATGGTAATAAAAATAATATGATTAAAGAAATTGAGATTATTTTACAAAAATTTTCTTATTTATAATCAGATTCTTCTAATCCATTTCCATATTCCCAATGTATTTCTTTTGTTTTATTACATTGTAATCCCAATGATCCAAATTTAATATCAAATTCAAATAAATGATTTTTTAGTATTGCATAATTCATACATGATAATGGAATATCTGTTTTTAAATACTCGACTTTTTCTTTTTTTGTTAATGTATTTATTATTTCTTCTTTTTTTTTCTTTAATTCATTGTAAAATTCTGGATATTTTTTCCATTCTTTATAAATTAATGTATAATCGTCATGACCAAATTTAAACATTGAAATAAAGTCTATCATATGTTTGTTTAGTTGATCCTTTATATTACCATTTTTATCTACATTCCATGCATGATAATCATATTTATTTTTCTGATCCATTTTCAATTATAGAAATTATAATAATAATTCATCATTTTTTTATATTTTGCATTGTTTTATATATTTATATAATAGAATATCTGTATTATATTCTTTTTCTGTTTTAATATCATCTTTTCCATATTCTATGTTTTTTATTATTTTTTTTATTGTTTTAGAATCCAAAATTTTGTTTTTATTAACAATGTTCGTCAAACAATAAATATTTTTTTTTTGAAATAACATTTTATTTTACATAATATATAAAATCATTTTTTTATACTTTAATTGATTTTATTTTATTATTATACTTTCTTTCGCAAATTATTTCATCATTTCCAAAATGTATCTTTTTTATAATAGTTTTAATATGATTTTTATCCAAAATTTTATGATTATAAATATTAATTTATTATATAATATATAAAATATTGTTTATATTATATATTTTTATATAATATGTCTACTAATAATTATTATTATCATACTAATAATATATTATTTTATTTTAGATATTATGAAATATTCATAAAATATATTAACTATTTAGTTTTTTACAATAAAAAATCTTTTAGACCTATTAAACCTCATATATCCTATACTTCTAATAAACTTATTATACCACATTTCTCCTAAAATATAAAAAAATGATCATATGATATTATAAATCATATGACTTACATTAATATTTCTCGTTCCAATATTATTATTAATAATCTTCAAAAATTCTATCCTTCTTTTGATTTCAAAAATCTCCTTTTTAGAGAAGCTTTTATAATAGCTTCATGGAATATAAATTGTTTTCCAAAACATTCATTTAAAGTACTCGCACATTTTCCAGATCATGATTTCAAAGAAAATGGTCGTAAATTATGTTGTTTCTTAAAACCGATTAGTTCATATGAAGTTAGTGAATTTGAAACTTTGTTTAATTTTTCACAACATTGTTCTGATTTTGATCAAAATAAAATTATTGCTCTTGAATATATTGATGATAATGGTATTATCATTACGTAAAAAATGATCTTATATTTATTTTTTTATTCATTAAATGAATGGTATTATTAATGATATTTCTGCTTCTATATTATCTTCTTCTGATTATATTATATTTTACACTATTATTTCTAATATAGATTATATTCTTATAAGAATATTTTCAAATGATATTATGAATTCTGAATATTTTTTTCCAAAAGAAAAAATACGATTATATATATATTTATTATATATTTATTCTAAACAAAATTCGTATTTAATTAATTCATCTTCAGGATATAGTTTATATGGTACACATTTATATAGAGAAAAAATAAATAAACTATTTATATATGAATATGATATAAATCCGATAAATAAAAAGATAAATATATATATGTATAAATATATATATAATAATTATAAAAAATTAGAAGATATTGCAAGAGAAATAATAATATTACATAATTTATAAAATGAATAATAAGTCATGTAATATTATTTGTATTCAAAAAAAAAAATATGAAAAAGATAGAAAAAATCTAGAAAATGAAGTTATTTTCTATGAAAAAGCTTTTATTAATATGAATGATATTTCTCAAAAATTTAAAATTAAAAATTTTATTCAAAATCTTTATTACCAAATTTCACATTTAGATAAAACACATTATAATATTATTAATAAAGAACTTAAAAAATATATTTTACAACAATAAATATGGATAATATAAATTCTTCTGTTCTTAAATTACTCAATAAATATTATTCTGGATTAATTATTAAAGATCAAACATTAAATTATTCCAATTATATTATTGATTGTATAACAACACAAAATAAAGAATGCAAATATGATCTCAAAAAAATTTTTTGTGATAGATATAATAACTTTTCAAAACCTTCTTCTACAAAATCTATTTCTTCATCTAAATCATCTTCAAATAAAACTTCTAAATCTTTATCTAAAGGAATAATTTTAAAACTTGATAAAAAACTGTTTGATTTTACATATACAAATATTGATAAAGATTATTACTTTTCTAGAATTTTTGATCGTAAACATTCCTATCGTTTTGATTTAGAAGAAGAAATCCGTGGAATTTACTTATGTTTTTTTCATATTGACGAATTTGATATTAGTTCTTTAAAAATTACTACAAAATCTGCACCTCATTTAAATTATATTTATAAATCTCCGTTCGCTAAGCCCTATTATTTATTCTTATTTCTTGTTATTTGT
>CERI01116827.1_pt1 | contig 21343 bp, 26 predicted proteins | sample 350261 | NCBI WGS metagenome assembly CERI01 (sample SAMEA2620979, study PRJEB7988) | marine metagenome | isolation source: saline water (ENVO:00002010), including
CTTTTACGGGTTCGGTAACAGGTTCGGGGGCTTTTACGGGTTCGGGAACAGGTTCGGGGGCTTTCATAGGTTCGGGAACAGGTTCGGGGGCTTTCACGGGTTCAGGAACAGGTTCAGGGGCTTTCACGGGTTCAGGAACAGGTTCGGGGGCTTTTACGGGTTCAGGAACAGGTTCGGGGGCTTTTACGGGTTCATGAACAGGTTCGGGGGTGTTTACGGGTTCGTCTGGGTTTATGGGGTGATTGGTAGGTTCATATGTTTCATCTGATTCAGAATCCATTTTAGGTAAATCTGCAATTCCTGGAATAAGACTGTAACCAAAAACGTTAAGAATTTTCATTTGATTCCATTTTTTATCTATGTGTTTATTTTCGTCTGCAATACTAAAATTATGAAATTCCATGCGTTCGTATGTTATGGGAATGCGGGTTCTGTCATCGTCGTTGACTAGCCAAGTTTTATAATGCTTTACTTCATCTTCAGGAATGTAGTCACTTGGAACTGTTTCAAAGTCAATGACATACATAGTTTTATAATGACCTGTCAAAAGAAATATATGAGCATGACGCACTTATTTAATCTCGTATATTTCTCAATTGAATTTTCATTTGGTCATCTACTGTCATCTGAAGAAAAATTGCGTATTTCCTTCTATCAAATGTAAACACCCTTTCGTCTCTAGATGCTCTGATGACTACACTATGTCCGTTGTCTCTCGTGACGAACCCTCCACTGAAAACAGTCGCATCGTAAGGTGTGCGTAAATCTATGAGCCGTATGTAGTTTCCATTGGGAATAACATACTTAAGAGGAACGTATCTAAAATTCATGAGTTTTTCTTGGGCATAACCATGATGATTAATGTTGGCTTCACTCGGGAACTTATCATAAATATTGTTAATACATGATTGCGTTTTTTCATTTTCTTCTTCTATTGACTCTACTTCGGGGAGAATTTTCGAATGGAACTGAATGTTCTTCATATATTATATCACGTCATCTTTTTTTATGTAGTATATTTGGGAATACATGGACAGAAGAAAAGAAGATGCTAATAAGAATGTACAACGGGTGAAAGGGGAAATACTGAAAAAATCGACGACACCGAGTTGAAACAAGCATACCTGCAAAATCATGGAAAGGATTTCGGAATAAAAAACAAACGTCAAAAAGAATTGGAAAATGCGTTCATAGAAAAAGCAGACGGGTTTTTATCTAAATTTCACAAAAAATATTTGTTAAAACGAGGGATAGATGAAGATCAGTTAATAAAAGAGTACAAATGTATTTGCATAGAATGAAAGAAAGATGACAGCTTTGGGAAGCTTATATGATTATTATACGTCGCACAAGAAAATCCCTAAGAAATAATATACTATATCATAGTCAACTGAATATCATATATGAATACTGTGTATTTTGGAATAAAATTAATCAAAAATATCTACTGTCTTATTACAAATCTATCTAAATGCTATGTTTACTCTTCTTCGACCTCGTTGAGGCCATCATCAACATCATCGCTCGCCATGTTGGGTACATCTTCGTCATCGCTCTCATCATCTTGGGCATCATCATCTTGAATGAAGCCGTATCCTGAAATATTCTCAGACTTCTTCACGAGTAGTTGTACAAGCTTCCAACTCACACCGAATTGCTTGTTGACAAACCAAATACTAGAGCATTCGATAATTGCTTGTACCTTGGAACCAGGTTGGAAGTTGGCAAGGTCAAAAGGTTGCTTGTCAGAAGTGTACGCATTCACAAGGATGTGTCCATCCTTATCGGGCATCTTAAATTTCATAGTAGGCGCATACTTTTCGGGATTCTTGGAAGGCTTGACGAGAGGACGGTAGAGCGCCTCGACGACTTCTTTAGTCATCTTCTTACCAAACCAATCCTTGGAGTTTTTGACAGCAGATTCGATGAGGTAAGAATCAAATGATTCCATCTTATCGAGAAGTTCTTTAGTTTTCGGTTCATCATCAATACCCTTGAAAGAAACATCAAGGGAATACTTAGTAATTCCAGTTTTATCATCCGTATACGCGCTGACACCGAAAGGTGCTGCGAGAATAGGAGTTTGAAGAGTCAATCTAGTTTGTTCATTGTGTTTCATATATACGACCTTTCCACCCATCGCGTTTTTCTTGACGGAATCGAAAGTAATGTTGGAAGCATCGAAGTTCTTAGGAAGGGTAACAGTAGCCATTTTCTTTTGTAATAATACTACTTTGTTATTCTTTAAGTGATTTTTCTTGTTAAGAATAATGAAATTGATTCATGTATTTGCGTTAGACGGATGTCCCCACACAAGGAGTGTATCCGATATGTTATTGAGCTATGAGCACGAGATGAAAGATATAGTTCCACCAAGATTTGTGATATCACACAAAAAACACAAAATACATGTATATTATCATATCATCCCAAACCACGTTGATAATATGAAACGCATATGCAAAACTTATGGCATTCCTTTGATACAATCGTTTCCAACTATTATGAAGATAGAATACGGAAAAGCTAAGATATACGAGGGTAAGCGAACGAAACGAGCATTTAATAATTTTATTAATTAATTAATGCCAACTGGTAGAACTATACACCAAACTGCCATGTCAATTGTAAAAAATGCGTATGAAAGGTGTCCATCAATCGATAACAATAAATAATGCCAAACATCCACATATTTACTCATGAATTTGACGAGGTGAATGATACATTTACAGAGATACTATTGAAATATGAACATAAGATTCTGGCACTGTTTCGACCCAAACTCATGATCAAGCATAAAGAAAAATGGTATCAAGTAATATTCTATGTGCAACCACAAGAAGGATGCAATGGTAATATGAACGATTTCATGCGTTTTGGATATGTGTTACGAGATACAAAACTCCCCGTCATCACATCGGATAATATTCGATATCGAGGAAGGGTATATACGAAAGAAAAATTCGATGCGTACATTGATTCTTTGATAAAATAACCGCGTATATGATAATGGAGGTGAAGAATGAAAAGCTAATTGGGACATATCATTCATGTACATATACATTCATCCAAAAAACCATACATTTTTGCTATAGAATACCCATTTTATGGAACCTTATAAAACGATACACAAAACACCAAGAATACAACATCATGTATCAACTCATGAATGGAATAAAATGCTTACACGTTCAAGTAAAAAAAATAGATGAAACATTTTATGCGTCATACGGATGTGTGGGATGTATGACGATAGACGATTTTTTACACGAAGTCGAAAAATATTTCTCATATGATCCGGATGGATTTGTTTTGTTGTACCTCGAAATACCAGATGACATCAAAGAACAAGTCATAGAAACAATGATGAAATTCTTAAAAGTCACGTACGTATACGGAGTAGAACAAACGACGAATCTGAAGGGGAAAATAGGTATCATTCAAAACAGCAAAGAACATAAAATACAAACACAAAAGGAATACGACGATCTCATTTTAAATACAGAATATATGAATGTAGTCATTCATGAAAATCCTAGAAAACGCTGGTATATCATACTGAATGTTGTTTCTGGATGTCTATCTTGTTTATTTTGGTCACTCGCTGTATTCACGGCATATCTTTTTTGGTGGATGTCTTTTTATGGACTAGTAACTATTGGTACAATATGCTTGTATGTTCATAATTATGTTGGATTTGACAATAGACAGATATATAGATTAAACTCGATACATTCTAGACATCAGAGTATATTTTTAACATCTTTTTATCAATCCGAAAATATTTGAATTAAAAATAATTTGTTAATATATCTTACGAAATGTTAATACATTTAGATAAAACTAATATTTTAGAACCGTTTACAAAAGTATTTGATCCAGGTGTGTACGGACTCATGGGTCCATCTGGGTCAGGTAAAACAACCTTCATGAATGAAATGTTTCGCAAATATCCGCGTATTGCCTATGTTGCTCAAGATGCTCCTATGTATGATTTCTTAACAGTTGAAGAATATATTAGTATATCTTTTCAACTTTCTATGAATGAAAATCCAGATTCCATAATAAATACGATGGACCTTGAAAATTGCCGCAAAACAGTTATTTCAAAAATATCAGGAGGTGAAAGAAAACGCGTAAGTATAGCGATTGAACTTGGTGAAAAACCTGATATGTTTTTGTTTGACGAACCATTTAGCTCTCTTGATAGCCGAACAACTATGACAACTTTTGACATGCTTAAAGATAAGTTATGCCATATCCCAGTCCTCATTAGTATACATCAACCATCTGGATATCTTTTCTACAATTTTCAAGAAATTTTGTTCATGTCAAAAGGCGTCGTTATTCATGACGGTTCTCCCAGTATGGTCCAGCAACATTTCGAACAACTTGGATATGAAAAGTTGGCCGTGTCGAGTGTACCCGAATTTGCTATTGATATATGTCAAGTTATCGAAAACCCCAAGCGAATAAACCCTCCCATGTTACCTATGTCAACATCTTCAATTGATGAAATAGAAACAGTAGTCGAAAACACTATACAGGATGTTTTTTTCACGTTCATACCTATAATTCGAAGAGAATTTATTCAGAACACGAGAAATCCAACAGTACTTAAAACGAGGCTACTACAAAGCGTTATATTCGGCTTCTTTGTTGGACTTTTGTTTTTTCAACTCGGAGATGGACAAGTTGATGTGCAAAATAAAACAGGCGCATTGTTTTTCATCATACTCAACCAGATTATGTCAAATGTATTCTCAACAGTAGAATCATTTCCTTCATACTTAAAGATGTTTAAATATGATTACAAAAGAGGTAAATATCCTCTTCTGGTATATTATTTGAGTAAAACATCTGTCGATATTCCATTTCAATTAACGAGTACATTTATATTTTGTATAATTGCTCTCCTCATGACGAACCTCACACATCGCATATTGGAATTCGTATGCGTTATATTTTTCGTCGCACTCTCAGGATCTTCATTTGGATATATGATGTCAACCGTAAGCGATCAGTTCTCTGTCTGTATTATTGCAACAAATCTGTGTATATTACCTATGATGTTGACAAGTGGATTATTCATCAACAACACAAGCGTTCCCGTATATATCGCATGGTTACAAGAATTGAACCCATTTTATTTCGGATATAATGCGTTAAGCACACTAATATGGAAAAATGAATCGATACGTTGTGTCGAAAATGAACTCTGTCCATATTCATCAGGAGATGATGTACTTAATTACCAAGGAATATCCACGTCTAATAACACAATTACTCTATTCGGTCTTATTATTCTATTTCGAGTGATGGGATATATCATTATGTGCATACGATTGCGCCGAATCTAGGACACCCTTGACCACACAACATATGCGGAGGATGATTATGATACACTACATCACAATCAGCACCTGGACGAACCATGTATTTAATATTATTTTCGAGGTGCGTATGCTTTTTACAAAATCTCCCACAAGTCGCGTTTATTTTACAAGTCCCATTTTTTAGGCGCGCAGCGCACTTCTGGGATTTTTGCACGTGTTCCTCTTGTGAAATCGCCATTAATTCGACATGTTGCCTGAAAGAATGTACAATCTGTTCATCCATTATAGTATATACAAGAACCCGAATGTTTAAATATTTGTGTAAAATAACTGGTTTCCATGATCCAATCCATTGAACAAGTCAATGTTCTGGATCTCGTTTGTAGGGGAATGATTGGGAAATCTCTTCCACTTCTCGTATTACAAGTCATACATGATTTTGTAAATCAAAAAGATGAAGCATACGGTGATAGACGAAAAAGACGGAAAATGATTCGCGATGAATTAATCGATGATCTATGGAACGATAGAGGTTCCAAGTATTATCGTAAATACGCATCCGGGAAGATTGTAACAAATATTCGTCTAAAACGCGCGTTCCGTTATGGTAGATAATCTCATTACCCAAAAATTCTTTGTTAATACTTAAAACTTTTATTACATTTTTTGTTAATGCAATACCCCATCGTAAATCGCCAATTCATTAAATCTGGACCTTGTAACAGTGTTGTAGAATCACATAGATATACAAAAGTATACCTGTCTGAAATAGTAGAAAACAAAAAAATTGTTCTCGATTCTTCGAAAAGAAAGAGTAAAACAAGATTTACGCTGTACAAACACTCTGGACTTGAATATATTAGAATGCGTGTAGATAAATATATGCTAGATTCACATAGAGTACATAATTCGTCCATACAAATGACCACATACGAATCAGGCGATTTCTTTTCTTCTCATATTGATGCTCTAGAAAAATATCAATTAAAACAGTTTGGTCCTCAACGGCTATGGACAGCCATCCTTTATCTTGATGATGATTGTGTTGGAGGGGAGACTTGTTTTCCGTTTCTTAAAACTTGTATACAACCAGAAAAGGGGACGCTTCTGTGTTGGCCAAATGTAGACAATGACGGGAATATTATAAGAATTCATAGGCATTACAGTAAACAGATTACAGATGGCGAAAAAAACATTCTCATATTTTTGTATTACAAACAAATAGTCCCCGAACTATCTGAATCTATTATACAAGTATAAACTTAAAAATCCTGACATATTAAATGCAAAGGTACCCAATCATTAAGCGGTTTTTCATTCATCCACACGAATGTGATAGTGTGGTTCATATGAACAAAAATTCTCAATCATCATTATCTAAAATAATTCAAAACGATAAAATAATATACAACCCGAAAAGAAGAAAAAGTACATCACAATACCAGTTACATAAACACAATGAGATACAGTATATTCAAGAACGAATAGATATGCATATGTTCAAAACTCATAAAGTATACAATTCATCAGTCCAAATGGCTACGTATAACGTAGGTGATTTTTTCACATGTCACACTGACGCCCTTGACGATGAACAGTTAATGTATTTTGGTCCACAAAGATTATGGACGGCTGTGCTATATCTTGATAGTTTTTGTGTTGGTGGGGAAACATGTTTCCCTGATTTGAACACATGTATAAGTCCGGAAAAAGGAACGCTTGTATATTGGCCAAATGTGGACTTAAATGGAAATATCATATACGATCATAGACATTCAAGTAGAAAAGTAACGTACGGACAAAAAAACGTCCTGGTATTCCTATACTTTGATACAATAAAACCCTCTGAATATATCAATGACCAATTTGGATGGGATTCGATATCTATCGTGTAAATTACGAACTGCTACTTGCTCTGTGCGTCCTACATTTCTGTCACCAGATTGAACAGTTGATTTATGAAACCCATTTTGTTTCTTGAATGCACATGTATGTTTCCCCTCGCATTTCATCGGTTTAAAATTTGAATTTGACCATATATCTGTATTTTTCCTGTATTCGTATCCATATTTACAGTACGATACAGTTTTTTTATCCAGTCTCTTTTTCATAACATCCATATGTCGTAAATATCCAACCGGATTTTCAATCGCATACCATTTCGGTTGAAAATATCGAATGATTTGTAACGCTCTTTTCACGAGTGAAAGTGCACCCTTTATATCTCGTACACCAGTTGTTTTTGCGTAACTGAATTCTGTACAAGGGGGACTCGCCCAAATGACATCGAAATACCCAGGGGGATATATTTTATAATTCCATTTCAGAATATCACACTGATGGGTCGATGGAAATACATTATCGACACTCACAACATCATACCCCATTTTACGCGCAATATTCCCTATACTACCAGTACCACTAAAAAGTTCTAATACTCTTTTTCTTACAGGCATTAAAGTCTTTTTTATTAAACATCTTTCAAAAATAATATAAAATATACAAAAGTAATAATATTAATACCACTGATACAAATGTCAAACGCATATTTCATCCAGTTAAACAAACCGATAAAAGAAGAAGGTGTGTCTTATTTCGGTAGACCGAGAGATGTAATTAATAAAATCGAAAGAACAAGCATTGCTTGTTATACGTCTAGAAAAGGGGCAGAGAACACTATTGTAAGATTGCGTAAATTCAAAGATAAATACGGAACGTATCCATCTTTTGAACTTCTTAATCATATCGACATTAATGATGAAGATAATAGAAAACTGATTAAAGATCGTATACATCTTAAACAGCTGGATTTTGAGACAATGGAATACGCTTGTACACTCACTGGACTATCTCTGCTTATGTGTAATGATGTTGAGGGGTTGGTATATTACGAGCACACTTTCATCGAGATGGGATGTGACACATACAGAGAAGTACTTCAAGATATTATTTTCTATGACAATCATTAATCAAAATCGTGAATCACGTTTCATCATCTGATGTTCTGGGATAGGTGCGTACACGATGCGCTGAGGTTCAGACATGTTTCTGATATACTGCGCTTCTTCGCATACACCACAAGGTGAGCATAATAAATGTACACATATATCTTCCTTTTTTGTTCCATCATCGTCATATTTTTCTCTCAATTCTGTGCGCGTGTTTCCAGCGTATAACCCAATGCTTACACTTGTCCATAACGATGAACACCCTGATATCACATATGGATCTGGAAGTAAACAATTCCCCAACATCGCACCTACCATATTTGCGGATAGTGCGAGAAGTGAGTAAGATAGTGCGAATGATACACAACTTGGGTGTCCATGTATTGATTGTGCATTTTCTCCAAATAAGCAAGGTGTACAGAATGTACCGTATAATAGAATATCATAATCGGGGAATTTCGTCCGCATGCTTGTTATGTTATAAATCATATATTTTTAAACGTGTCATTATAAATAATAATAATAATAATGTCAAGTGACGTACAAGACAAGTATGATGCGCTCATGTTGCTCATGACAGAAACCATAAGTAGTGAGGATTACCTAGAAAATAGGAATATATTTGTAGCACCCCCATTGAAAGAAAGCGCTTTCATAAAACAAATCATCAAACCTTTAGAGAGTCAAATCACTGGAAAGGCATCCGAATATATACTTCCTAAACAAGGTCTTTATTCTAGGCGTTACACTGGTCAAGCAGTACATTATTATGCTATAAGGGAGAGATCGTATGACGGAAGGCGTATTATAGGAAACGGATATCCTACAAGTCTCAATGCTAGGGCAGATATATCAGTACGCCTTGACGCACAAGAAAACAAGGGTCATGGATTTTGTCAGATCTATGCTCTGATGTTTTTTTACAAAGTGGAAACGAAATTAAGCACACAAGAAAAACGAAAAGATAGATATGCGGAAAATATTCATATCGCACTTAAATGGGCTGATCACTGGACAAAACAAAAATTATACATATTCAATATCAGAAGTCTTCAAAGAAGAAGTAATCAGAATAAAAAGGACGCAGAAGTATTGAAGTATTTTTTCAAACAGAATGTGGTATCTCTTCATGACATCGTTCGTATGTTGAGGCATAAAAAGTATAAAAAGTATTTAGAAGCATGGCACGATGGCACTTCGTTTTAATTCTTGATCAAAAAAACATTTGTTGTAATAATGTTAAAACGTGATACTGTTGTACCCGAATATATATCATGCTCTCCACTTAGAATTCACAAAAATGGTATGCAAAGTGTTTTTATTACCCATTCTGGAAAACCACTCGTATTTCAAACAGATACTGTGCGACTCACACTGAATGAGAATGACATCAAAGTAGTATGCTCAGATGAATTAATGTATACTTTGCGTTCCATAGATGCTACAATTCTTGAACACGCCCGACAACGTTCTAAAGAATGGTTTGGAAAAGAATTAGATCCCGACGCAGTTCTCAAACTATTTCGCGAATCCGTTGTGAACAATGTACTCAATGCGAATATTATCGATACCGATGTGTTTGACAGGCAAAAAAATGTTAAAGATATGTCGTATGTCAATGAAAATTGCGCATCTATTATCGTATTACAACTTATTGGTGTCTATTTTGCTAAAAAGCGATTCGGCGCATCTTGGAATGTAAAGCAAATACTCGCATCTCCTAGTAAAAAATTGGACGTGTACGCATTCGACGACGATGAAATCGTACCAATCGTCTAAATGTATATAAAATTTAAGGGAGTACATATTATAATGTGGTATGTTAAGCATCATCCGAAAACAATTGATGATATCATCGGTCAGAAAAATAAAGACTTCATGAATCACATGTTGGATTGGATGGAAAATGTGGATTGTACCGAGGAAATAGTAAAATCTCGCGGGCGTCCAAAAAAGAATGATGTATTATGTCAATACAAAAAACCTGGTATCATTATAGTCGGAGATACCGGCGTTGGTAAAACAGCGTTGATGGATGTATTTGCGAAATCTTGTAACGCAGATACAGTTATTTTTGAATGTCAAAAAATGTCAAGAAAAAATTATGAGACTTTCTTTAAACAAGCAGTATCTTACAAAAATGTCACAGATTTAAATAGAAAAAAATTCATTCGGTTTGATGATATGGAAAGCTTGGCTGAATGTGATAATGTGCAATTGAGTGATATTTTTAGATGTGTCAAAAGCACTAAAATTCCATTCGTAGGGACAATACACAGCAAATATATAAACAAAATAATGGAATTTAAACGTTGCGTAAACATCATTCATATCAAAGAACCAACTCTACAAGAAATGAATGATTTTATTAAAAGAGTATACGAAAAAGAGTCAAGAAGTATATCAAATATTATACCATTTGCGGGTACCGATATCAGGCTATATCTCACTACGTGCGAATACGGATGGAGTGATCATCCAGATATTTTCGTAAACGATGGAAATAAAGCTATAAAACTATTACAATCGAATGATTGTGTTGGGTATAGTATCAATAACGTTAACATTATATTACACGAAAATTACCCATATATGGATAAGTCTTGCGAAAGTATCAAACATTTGGCATTGAGTGATATATTTGTAGAAGATTCATTAGATTCCCCATTTATTGAATACATTGATGTGTATGGAAATAGAGGAACATTGAAGTATTGTGATACATCATATGAAATACGTCCGGCTAGTGTATGGACAAAAACATCTAATATGCATTACAAAAAGAAACTTTTGAAAGAAAAAATTAAAGAAGAACAGATGGATAACACATACGATGCATTGACAACGCACAATGTAATGAGATTACAAAATATAGGTATATAATAATGTACTACAGATTTCTTTTATGGGGACTTTTCATTCTTTTACAAATCTTATACATCTTGGCAAAGTATACATATAACGGCGAACAACTCATTTCCTCACAAGAAGCTAAAAAACGTATTATAGCGGGCAATATTCAACACGTCGTAGATGTAAGAACACCTGCTGAATACCAAAATGGACATTTTGAAGGAAGTAAACACATACCCGTTCATTTAATAAGTAAAAGTAAATTGAAAAATTCAGGAATAAACAAATCCGATTCTGTTTTAGTGTATTGTAACACTGGTCAGCGCGCACGGTTTGCCGCTGAAAAAATGATGCGATTGGGATACAAAAACGTAAAATACATACCAGGAACGTATACAAGTTTACAATAACATATACGAATTTGGTTCTTTCCCAAAAAGCCTAACAAAAGCCTTTCGAACATGTGGATCATTTATTTTGGTTTGGTCGTTTCCAATAATATATTTGATGTTTGCTCTACTGTACCTCTTAGTACGCTGTTGCTTGTCAGTTGGCTTTCTCGCCCTCGTGTCATTGAATATGCTCTCAATCGTTTGTTCTTTTTCAGGCTCTTGTAATTCCTCAAATAATGGATGATTCATGTAACTGAGTGCTTGTAACAGACTGTCGGATAAATCATCCTTTTTCTTCGATTTATCAAATACTGTCATCATGGCACTATTTACGTCAGTTGTTTTCTCCAAAAACATCCTACTTCTTTTTACTCCCAACTTTTTTCTTTCGGAATAATTAGACAAACCCCTGTGTGTATTTTTACCTAATTTATACTTTGGACTGTATGCTTGTAAGTGATTCACATCACCTTGCTGAATCCCCTTTATGTAAAAATAGGCACATATCATTCCTTCAATATATCTCATCTTCGGATTCCTTGCGGGTTGTTTCTCTATGATAACTTTTGTTGCTCCATCAAATTCCCCCTTGTTATTATCAAGAGTCGTCACGAGAGCCTTTGTCATCGCTTCGGTTGAAGAATTCATTTTGACACCTAAATCAAGAACCCCCCAACTTTTTATCGTGTTATCTCGAATGTGACAATATGCAAGATTTCTTATACCCACGTCAAAACTTAAGATAGATTCAGAAGCCATGGAGGTAATTGTTCTTTAGTATATAAAATTTTCAGAAGTTGAACTCGCCCATTCATGCATTGCTATTTGTACATTTGAATATACTTTTTGAATTGGAATGTTATTCTTCTTACAAAACGAGTATGATATCCTAGGATCTATATAATTCGTTTTACTTGTCACACAACTCAATTTGTTTCCGCTCATGTGACATAGTTTTCTTGCTACGACTTTGTTGGCTTCTTTAAATTCTTCAACACTACTCGCATTACGTAATCGACGTGACATTATAGAGGACGCATGACAAGTTCTAAAAGACTTCGCGGATACACCAGGAACTATGGATTGAAGATATTTGTTCAATTGACAAGGTTTAACAGAGAATATCGCATCGTCTTTCTTTTTATTTCTCACTAGTCTTCTCAAGTTCTCGTATACATCTACATTCTTCATGCGTGTATCCCACATGATGCTATCTTTACCAGGAAATCTAAAACGTATGGTATGCCGTGGTAATAAACTCACATGTTTGACTCTGAGAGAACAACACCCAACCGTATCGGCTTCTTCCGTTGTATTTTTTTCTATACCAGCTCTCATACACGTAGCATCAATAATTGCGACACACGTCGCGCATTCATCTCCATTCTCCATATCTTGTTTCACATTCTGTCTAATCTTTTTCAGTCTGTGATACATATTTCTAGCAGTCTCATACTTTTTTTCGTCTCGTCCATCACCGTTCCCTTTTATCATTATGTATTTCGTCTCGTTCGACAATGAATCAGTATACTTTGCTACCCAAGGTACGTTATTCGACGTATTTAAAACGACATCTTTTGACGCAACAGGGCGTTTTATCGTACCGCGTTTTGGATGTTCACCTCTTCCTATAAAAATTGACGGTGGTTCTATGCACGGATTATACGTATATTTCTTATTTCTAACTGTAACTGTGTTGGATACACTCGATTGTTTCTTTCGTTTGATGGTAGCGTTTATAAATGCTTTTGTCTCAATATCTCGAATGGATTTTATCCGATGTCCGATATACGAAGATAACGATCTTAGAAAATTGCTCACAAACACGCCATCTGTGTGCTTATCTTTGTGTTTCATGAAAAGTATTAAATACAATTCACCATATACATCTACAGGAACCTTCTTTCCCATGTGAAAAAGCGGGATTTTTTGATGTACAAATTCAGGAAAAACAACTCCATTATGTCTCATTATAATTTAAAAATTTAATATATATTGTATACAACGATGATTGGATTGATAAAATCAATACTTACATTCCCTATTTCAATTAAAAATAAGGAAAACAGGAAAGTCATTTGTAATGCAGTAACGGATTTTACACCACCGCCTACAAAAAACGATGTTGAATGCGGTACAGGATCGTACTGTATACGCGCTACAGTATATAACATTGATGGTGGTGAAATAGAGAACACGTACCAGGGATATAGTAAAAACATGGATGTAGTCAAGCGAACGGAAAATGCTTGTGCGTATAGAAGAAATCACGGAAGTACATGCACAAACGCAACTATTTCATTTCTGGGTGATGTAGAAAATTGTCAAAATCATATAATACTTAAAAACAAAAATGGGTCATTCCGTATTCTTACGAACGATTAATTTATCCAAATGTACTCTCTCTGCTTAATGTAACATAAAGGTATCCATCGGAATCTGCGTGTTTTTTATATAATTCTCCTATTTCTTCGGTTAACGGGGGGAGCGTTTTTGAAACAAAAAAGAGAAGTGCGTCTGATTTTTTTAACTTCTGGGTATAACCACGCAGGCTCACCATGAATTCGCATACTTTAGTTCCTTTATATGGCAAAAATTTAACCATCGACATACTTAAATTAGTAGGAATGACTATCACGGGTACTCGTTCTGGGTGCCTGTCCATAAGCCTCCTAGATTTTCTCATACGTTGTCTCCTATCCTCATCCATTATTACTTCTTACAATGTAATCCGCAAAACCCACCGAACTTTGCTTTTCTTCCACATACTTTGTTAGTCGTGATAGTTATAGCTTGACAAGTAGCATCCGCCACAGGGGGTTTTACACGCCCAACAACCTTGTTCGGTTCAACATTTTGAGGAGCCTTTGGGACTTCCGGTGGCATAGTTTGTTGAACAAGAGCCTTATGTTCGACAAGAATAGTGTGCGGTCGGGTCTCGTACACCTGTTTATATTTTTCCCGAATCTTCTTGACCATCTCGGCCATCTTTGTATCGTGTGATGTCATTGTGCGTTCATTCCAGTCATTCGGATAGTTGCGTTTCATGTAGTCGATTTGATGTTTCTCCATTGTTTTATACTTATGACAAATTCTTTCTTTAGGTGTTTTATTTTTTACACATCGTGTAAAGTAATCTGTTCTGAAAATACGATAACATGTAAAACATCGCATATGCAGAAACCTGTACACATTCCACATATTGTTTTTTGTAAAATCTAAATGACGCAAGAGCAATAAGTAATAAAGATATGCATGTTGCGATAATTGATAAATACTTGTAATATTCACAATATTTTTTATAGTCTTTAAATGAGTTAAACATTAATATATATATATATTAATTAATGAATCTATCCACTCATTTATCAAATCAACGAACATACCTCAGTATGATGCGCACAGGATTCGCCATTTCTGGTGTAGCTGCTAAAACGGGTCTACATTACGTGTCCGCGTTCGGTGTCATGTTAATGCTGTACGCGTTTTTACAATATAAAACGATCGAGTTGGAAAAGTATGATCGTACATTTCCAGCAGGAATGTTTACGGTTGCTGCAATAGTAACCATATACTTTCAATTTTATGCTTCAAAGAACAAATAAAGTTTGCCAGGTACAGGGTTCGAACCTGTGCGCTCTTTCGAGCAGCAGTTCTTAAGACTGCCTCCTTAACCACTCGGACAACCTGGCATATGGAGTTGCGGGGTGTCGATCCCCGTGCCTTCCGCATGCAAAGCGGACGCTCTGCCATATGAGCTACAACCCCGTCATGCTAGGAGTGGGGTTCGAACCCACGCGCATTAATGCAATCGAGCTTAAGTCGACCTCCTTAGACCACTCGGACATCCTAGCATATTCTATATAATATTCTTTTTCTTAAGTTATAAAAAAATGATGAAATTAAAACGAACTATCAATATCCCATAACAGTCTGCTTTACAGAATCTCTGTAAATTTCATATTCTTCAATTGTTTCTTTGTCTAAAATATCATATATCACCCTTAATAATCTATCTATGTATTGAATATGATTATAATAAACCGACATTTCTTCTACATTTTTTTGTTTGTAATTTTGTTTCAAAAGGCTATATATATTTCTTATATATTTAGATAATCTGACAATATGTGCGTGTTTCGCGTGATGATTGCATCTCGCATGAGCGTTCGCAATATCTTCCATTAATACTTCGATTTGATATACAAAATAATTACCTAGCATATAATAATGGTAAAAGCAGACGAAATTCTTAAATTAAGTAAACAAATGAAGGAACGCCGCGAAAAGCGCAAAGCGTCATCTCCTAACATTCAAAAGGGCACACGTTTAGAAGTTACTAAAAGACGTTACATTGCTATGAAAGAAAATAAGAACGAAATGTCGAAGAAGAATATGGAACTGGCTCGTCAACGCGAAATGAAAAAATTAAGTGAAGAAGTCAATAAAATGACACTTCAAGATGCGCGTCGTATATTGAGTCGTATGATTCATCGCGAAAAAATTAAATATGTTGTATAGAGAGTATTCAAGACAACAGAACTTTCACATTACTGTTGCGTGTTTTATCGGTAAAAATTGTATTACTAATTAATCTACCTCCTCAACTGTCGGTCCGTCACCAGCCGCACCATCTGGCGATTTTTTATTTTCATCGTCGTTTTGTTTGTATAGGTTCGCCAAAAGAGGATTTATGATCTTTTCAATTTCTTCCTTCTTAGACTGAAGCTCTTCCTTTGATGCCTCTTGATTATTATCAAGCCAATCCATAGTATCTTGATACAGCGACTCAACCATCTTCCTCGCATTCGCTGTATCATCAAGTTTGTCATGATTTTTCGCGGTCGTGAGTAGATGCTCGATACCGTTTTTGAGTTCAACACGTTCCTTTACTTCTTCATCTTGTTCCTTGTACTTTTCAGCGTCGTTTACCATCTTTTCAATGTCACTCTTCGACAATCGTCCCGAATCATTTGTAATTGTAATCTTATGATTCTTACCGGAATTCTTATCTTCGGCTGTCACGTTAAGAATACCATTCGCGTCAATGTCAAATGATACCTCAATTTGAGGCACACCTCGAGGGGCTGGCGGAATACCTTCGAGAGTAAATTCCCCTAATTTATTATTGTCTTTTGTCATTGCACGCTCTCCTTCAAACACCTGAATGGTAACACCCGTTTGATTATCAGCGTATGTACTGAATGTTTGAGTCTTCTTTGATGGAATCGTTGTATTACGTTCAATCAACTTGGTCATCACGCCACCAGCCGTTTCGAGCCCCATGCTCAATGGGGCTACATCCAGTAAAAGAATGTCGTTCACCTTCGAGTTCTTATCTTGTCCAGTCAAAATAGCGGCTTGAACAGCAGCACCATAAGCAACGCATTCATCCGGATTAATAGACTTACACAATTCCTTACCGTTGAAGAAATCACTGAGCATACTTTGAATCTTAGGAATACGAGTAGATCCACCTACGAGAACAATATCATCGACTTGCCCCTTCGACATCTTAGAATCTTGAAGCACTCGTTCGACAGGATCCATCGTCTTGCGGAAAAGATCCATACATAATTCTTCAAATCGCGCACGAGTGATGGAACTGTTGAAATCCATACCATCAGCGAGCGAATCAATCTCAATCGTCGTACTCGCAGTAGAACTCAACGTACGCTTGGCACGTTCACACGAAGTGCGCAAACGACGCATAGCACGCTTGTTACCCATAATGTCAATTTTTGTTTTTCTCTTGAATTCTTTCATGAAATGTTCCATCAATCTCGTGTCGAAATCCTCACCACCAAGATGGGTGTCACCCGCTGTGGCTTTTACTTCAAAAACACCATCGTCAATGGTAAGGAGGGAAACATCAAAAGTCCCACCACCACAATCAAAGATCAAAATATTAGATTCCCCTTCAGTCTTCTTGTCAAGTCCGTACGCAATTGCAGCGGCCGTCGGTTCGTTGATGATTCGAAGGACATTCAGACCAGCAATGGTACCAGCATCCTTGGTCGCCTGACGCTGGGCATCGTTGAAATACGCAGGTACCGTAATAACAACATCTTTCAAGTCCTCTCCGGTATACGTTTCTGTAATGGTCTTCAACTTTCCGATGACCATAGATGAAATTTCTTCAGGTGCCAAAATCTTCTCTTCTCCCATAGATTCAACTCGAATCTTAGGCTGTCCACCCTTATTCACCACATCGAATGTAAAATGTTTAATATCATCTTGAACTTGGGGGTCATCAAACGAACGCCCAATAAGGCGCTTTGCATCGAATACCGTATTTTCAGGGTTCAACGCACTTTGGTTTTTTGCCGCATCTCCGATGAGACGCTCAGTGTCAGTAAACGCAACATACGATGGCGTCGTACGATTGCCTTGGTCGTTCGCAATTACTTCGACACGCTCATTTTGAAAAATAGCAGTAACACTGTAGGTAGTTCCAACGTCGAATCCAGCAGCAGTAGGCATTTTCTTTTGTAATATATATATTGAAGTATTTTTTAAATCATTTTATTTTCTTTGAAATATATTTTTTAATCGATATGTCATGCAAGCATTACTGAATGCCATCGGGTTAAACAACCAAAATAAACAAAATATACGTACTGGTGTCATAAATTGGAATGTTATTCAGGCACATATATGGACAGATGCATTATACGACCATGGTATCAAATATATAGAATCATCGGAAATTCCAGAAGGGTGGTCTGAAAAGAGAACATATCTATTTAAACAACGTATGAAACCATATTCTATCATGGATAATACATTAGTACTCGTTGATCATCATATACCACGTTGGCTCATGTACGACGGTGTTCCGATACAGGCATACACAGGTGAACTACCAGTTGTATATAAAGTTGCAAAAGAAAGTATCATAAAGAATACATTAGAATCGTATTTGAAAGACCCCATGCTCACAGGATACTCGCGCGACGCATTATATGACAAAGTTGTGAGAGATAAATGGTTGGGTATTAGTAAAAGAGAAGTTGATACATTTTTAAAAAACACGGACATGATATCAAAAGGTAAGGCAAAGTTTAAAGCACCGATAGTGAAAAGTTATAGACCTCTTTTCCCTGTACAACATTGGCAGATTGATCTTATCGATATGCAAGCGTACGCAGATAATAATCAATTCTATTCATGGATAGTCGTTATTATCGACATATTCTCGAAATTTGTGTATGTGTATCCTATTATGAAAAAAGAACCAAAATTTGTCGTGAATATATTGAATAGAATATTTTTAAACGGAGACATACCTAAAATGATACAACACGATGATGGTACAGAATTTAAAGGAGATGTCACTAAACTACTCAAAGATTTCAAAGTAAAAGATATAACAAATGCACCGTATAGCCCACATACAAACGGTTTTGTGGAAAACAAAAATAAACAAATAAAAAACTACATCATCACATACATGACGTCAAGAAAAACAGAAAGATATTATGATGTTTTGGATAGAATAGCTTTCAATATAAATAATACGAAACATTCAGTCACAAAAATGACACCATTTCAAATTCACAGAGGAATCGACATAGACACAAACAGATGTATAGAAAAAATGAAGTATTCTTTAAATCCCCCAGAACATTTGAGATTCGAAGAAGATAATGTAGATGCCGAACAACAAGAAATTCTTGATAAATATGTAGAGTCCGCAAAAAAATCTTACGATAGACGAGTAGGGCTTGTAAAAGGTATTATTCACCGCGTTGCAGATAAACGGGAACGCGTTGAAGAACAGAACGCTTTCAATCACCCACTTGTAGTAGGTGATAAAGTTCGTGTAGGGTTGACCCAGTTCATGAACCCTGGGAGGAAACCAATACACATCGAATTGAGAGACCAAAATGGGTTGACAGTTCAACAATTACATCCCGAACAGGTGATTCCTAAAACTGTTATTATCGATAAGAAAACACCATATAAAATGTATGATTATGATTTTGTTATACATTCAGTTATAAAACAAAACAACAAGCAGTACTATCTATTGAGTACAAAGGTCGATAACGAAAGATTATTCGTACATCAAAAAATAAAACAAAATGTTTTTAGTGATAAAATGTATAGATCACAATTGTATCTTATTAAGAATCCTCCACAATTTATACCACACGGTAAGTATCCATATGTTGATCCAGATAATCCATATGTAAGTCCAGGTGGGAATAATAATACACCTGTGAACAATAACGTGGGTTCTACGTCTCGTATTACACGGAAAAACGCAGAACGATTATTAAACGCTTTAAAACAACCTGGAAATATACAAAAATTTCAACCTGTGTATATTACCATTGCATTCGTATTGACTAATGTACGACAAATAACTACATTAAGTGGAGAAATTGTGCAATTTAAAAAGGATAAGAAATGGAAAATCAAAATATATGATCCAGAAAGTAAGTATACAGAAGATAAGAACGTTGTAAACAAAGATGGATACATCAATCTAGAATCTGACTTAAACTTCGGTAAGTATAATGTGTTAAATGTAGAAAATGGATGGACATTTACACGACCTGAAACAATTCGGAGTAACTTCCCCAATATTTTTACACCAGGCATGGGATTGCCACCAATATTGAGAACAAATAACGGACCTCGTAATATAAGCCTAGATGAAATGTTACAAATTATGAATGTTATACAGATAGATAGACAATATGATAAGATGAAAGAAAAACGCCCACTTGTGTACGTAGATGTGTACTACGAAGTTCTAATGCCATTGAAGAAAGGGGGTGGTGAACGAGTAAAATTGGAAAAGTATACAGGATATCTGAAGATGTTTTTCCCACCAAATACATCGATACCGAACACAATCCCTGGTGAAGCAGTGCCTAATCAGAATAATAGAGGTACAGGAATATATGGAACTTGGATAATAGAATACTTAGATCCGAATGCGTATGGACAGAATGAACAAACAATTTATATTGAATTAAAACCTTCTAACTATAGGAAAAAAGTTGTATTTGGTTGGACATTTCACAACTCGACTGAATTGAGAAAACAATTCTATGACATATTTTAGTTAATCATCGTTCTCCTCTTCATCTTCTTCGCGAACAATGTCATCATCATTTTCTTCGTAATCAATCACATCATCATCTTCGTCATCTTCGGGATCGCGCCAATCCTCTTCATCATCGGGGGGGTTCATATAGTTAATCGGGACATCGATGATCATTTCATCTTCATTATGTTCCTGTTCTGGCTCCTTGACTTCATTCTTTTTATCCTTGTACTCCTGAAGTGCCTTGATGATATTCTCGTTGGTGTCTTCGTAGTTGGCACAAATCCACTTGGCGTATTTTTGAAGTTCGTGTTTCTTCAAGTTCAAAAGATCATCAGGAAGTTCAAAGTCATTCTTCATGATTTTCTCAACCTCTTCAAGAAGCTTCTCCGCCTTTATCCTGGTATCAAGACCAAGCAACCTTGCGGCGTTCTTAATATCTTGGGTCACAACAGACTTGCTCTTCAAATGCACGAGATTAATGCGTAATTTCACATTATCAAATTCTTTTTCTTCCTTTTCCGCTTTCCTTGTCTTCTTATCATTTGCGATGCCTTTGCGAATATTTTTCAACATCACTTTGCCCTTCTGAACTTCTTGGACATTTTCATCGTTGTTTTTTCTTTTTCGTTGAGGTTTATTGGGGATGTTCAATGACATAGGGATGAGACCATCATTTGCAACTTCTTTCATTTTTGGTTCTTGAATACGGACAGGTGTTATGACGGGTTCAGGTGATTGGACAGGCTCGGG
>CERI01000963.1_pt1 | contig 21241 bp, 19 predicted proteins | sample 350261 | NCBI WGS metagenome assembly CERI01 (sample SAMEA2620979, study PRJEB7988) | marine metagenome | isolation source: saline water (ENVO:00002010), including
CTCTTTTGGCAATTTTTAAGCCTTCTGTTAAACCACCAGTTTTATCAAGTTTAATATTTATATACTCATAACGTTTAAAAATATTTTCAATATCATCATAATTATGGAATGACTCGTCTGCGCATAGTGGAATTGGAGTATCTAAATACTCTAATTCATTATCTTCTGTAGATAGAATAGGTTGCTCTATTAATGATATATTCATTTTTACAAGAAAATCTAAAAGCCTATCTAATGATCGAACAGTTAAGTCCTCGTTAGCATCTAGAATAATTTTAGGGTTTGGAGCAACTTCCCTTATTGCAAGGATGCTTTCTTTTAAGTTTTTTTGACCAACTTTTATTTTTAGTATCGGATAATTAGAATGTTGTTTTGCATCAAATGCCATTTTCTTTGGCTCATCTAAAACTATAGTATAACAAGTCTTAATCTTACTGGGCTTTGGAATATCTAAAAATTCCCACGAGGTTTTCAAATTTTTTTTAAATTTTAAGTCCCATAATGCGCAATCTAGTGCATTTCTTGCAGCCCCAGGCTTTAAGATGCTTTGAAGACTATCATTATCTATCAAACCATTTTCTATTTCGACTTTAATATTATTTATTTCATCAAAAACTGAATCAAAACTTTCATCATATCGTGCGTATGGAACACACTCTCCTCTACCTACATAGTCATCATCTATTAAATTTACCTCTAAGGTAAGAGCTTCTGTTTTTTTACCACGAGAAATATTGAAAGATTGGTTTAGAGGCCAACTCTTTCTTTTTAAGTTAATTTTCATTATTTTAAATACTCTTTATTTTAGCGACAACGTCACTTAAATCATCTTTTAAAGGATCAAAACATGGGACTTCGTATAGTCTTGAAATTTCTTCTTTCAAATCTCCTACACTATCTTGCATATTGGAAGTATTTAAAGCTATGCCAACACATTGAATATTTGGGTTAGTAAGTTTCCCAAGCCTGATATTTTCATCGATGCAATCTTTTATTGTTGGAAGTAATGTTTTTACACCGCGCATATTTTTTCTAGTTGGCTCATGACATAGTATGATTGCATCAGCTTGACTACCATGGAGCAGGCCAAGAGATACACCTGCAAAAGATGGATGAAATAATGAACCTTGACCTTCAATTATATCCCAGTGATTAATATCGTTGTCTGGAGTTAACCATTCAACTGCTCCAGAGATAAAATCAGAAACTACCGCATCAATTGCAATACCATGCTCAGCTATCAAAATTCCGGTTTGTCCTGTTGCTTTGAATTCAGCATCAAGTCCACTAGCGAGCATAGCTTTTTCAATAGCTAGTGCTGTATACTTTTTTCCTACTGAACAATCAGTTCCAACTGTTAACAATCTTTTTCCAGAGCGCTTAGTACCTTTTCCGGTAGTAAAAGTTTGTTCATTGAAACGTAAATCAAATAAATTAACATTATTCTTATCAGCGGCTGTTTTGATTTCTGGTATATCTCTTAAGCGAGTATGCATTCCACTCGCAATATTTAAGCCAGACTCAATTGCTTCTATTATTGTGATTTTCCACTTTTCAGATAAGACTCCTCCAGCATTAACAATACCTATAACCATTGTTTTTATCTCTTGAGCAATTGCTTCTTCAAAATTATAAATAGGCAAATCTAGATGAAATTTAGCATCATCGTATGAATATTGTGCTTTACACCACTCAGGACGCCACTCATAAATACCTGATGCAGTTTTAATTGCCAGCTCATCCTGAGCATCACCAATAAAAAGTAAATAAGGTCTAGGAATCATATTTAAATAAATTTGTTAATAAGTTGAAGATAGCTTGTTGATAAGGTGTTTATAAGCATGTTTATATATAAAATTAGGTAATTATTGATATTTCAATCTCTTATTTGCAATTAGTATGATTTCGTCGCATTTTTCATGCGTGGGGTTCGACCGGCCCTAGAAAAAGCGTTAAAGAGGTTATTATTACTTTCTTTAACGCTTTTTTGCAATATTACATCTCATATATTATTTTTTAATTGATCTTATGGTATTAAACATTAAATAAGTAGCCACACAAATCATATGGCAATAATTAAATTCATAGAACATTCGGGTACTGAACATGAAATAGATATTCCTAATGGATTAACTATTATGGAAGGTGCTACGAAAAATAAAGTACCAGGGATCGATGCTGATTGTGGAGGCGCATGTGCATGCGCTACATGCCATGTTTATATTGATGAAAAATGGATAGAAAAAATACCTCAAAAAGAAGATAGTGAAGAAGATATGTTAGATTTTGCTTTTGAGGTAAAAGATAATAGCAGATTGAGTTGTCAGGTTACAGTGAATGATGAGCTAGAAGGGCTTGTAGTAAACATCCCTGAAAAACAATTTTAGCTATCATTATATTCGATACAGTTAAGTGTCTCTTGAATGTCTTTTAAATTTTGTAAATTTTCTCCATTACCAACAAACATTCTAACCAAAGCATAGCCTGTATCAGTAGGCGATACTACTACAGTTCCATTATTCACTTTTTTAGGCTCTGAATTCACACCTGCTAAATATATTTTTAAATAATTATTCTCAATATCGTGATCATTTAAAGTTACAAAATTATCAGTGTTGTCTGAATAAAAAGAAATCGACCAATAACTATCTGGAATTGATGAAGTTATTATCAATGGCTTGTATTTAACATCATAGGTACAGATAGAATACATAATATCAGAACTTGGTCTCTTCAATCCTCTAGTATCTGAATTAGCTGTGTTAGTTGTCAATAAGACAGTATTTACTGACTCATTTGCACCAGTTGCTCTATCAAAAACCCATAGCATTCCTACATGAAAGTAATTAACAAAAAATAAGTGAAGGACAAATCCTAGAATAACAAGTATTAGACTTTTTTTAAGATAACCTTTAATCATTAGCAACTTACTTTCTTAATTATGGGAAGGTCAACCCTACTTAAGTTTGAAAAGAATTCTTCTCCAGGTTGATATACTCTTAAGATGACTGAGAATAACTCTTCTGATGGAGTTTTAAGCCAATTTGAAATATTATTACTTGGTTTACCAGCAAGATATATTTCGAACTCACCGTTGGAATTATAAATAACATTTTCACTATTGTAAGAATATTGTTTTTCAGTTGATTCAACTAAATATCCATCATTATTATATACCGTTAAACTCCACCAACGTGGAATTATAGATGCACTTTGAATTTCAGTACCACTAAGGACATAACATGAAGACCCATCTAAAGCAGCTTCCTCAATATCAATTTCAGATGAAAAGTAGACTGACTCAGGTTTAGATAAAGCAAACAAACCATGAGTAGACACATATGCCCTAGTGTAAATACTTCTTTTTGGATCACCTGCAGAAGGAATAGAAGTCCAAATATCATTTCTTACAGTTACAATATTTTTATAAATAGGAATTGAAACGTATGTAAAAATAGCTGCAATAACTATTATTATAAGGGTATATATGATATATTTTCGAATTATAAGCATTGCAAAGTAATTTAATGTTATTATTTAATATCACATAATCAATAATAGACAAATGACAGATCACATAAAGACAGATTGTTTAGTTATAGGAGCAGGGCCTGTAGGTCTATTTGCTGTATTTGAATTAGGAATTTTAGGTCTAAAATCTGAAGTTGTAGATAATCTCGATAAAATTGGAGGACAGTGCGCTGAACTTTATCCTGATAAGCCAATTTATGATATTCCAGGACTTCCATCTTGTACGGGCCAGTCTCTGGTGGACAATTTGTTGAAACAAATTGAACCATTTAAAACATCGATACATTTAAACCAAAGAATAGAAAGTTTAAAAAAAGTAGAAGAAAATTGGGAAGCAACAACATCGTTAGGTCAGAAATTTATAACCCCAAGTATATTTATAGCTGGTGGGGTTGGCTCCTTTGAGCCAAGAAAACCCCCTATTGAAAATATAATTAAATTTGAGAATAAGGGTGTCTCATATGCAATTCCCAATAAAGAAATATATAAAGATAAAACCATTGTTATTTTTGGTGGAGGAGATTCAGCTTTAGATTGGACAGTTGAGTTGTCAAAAATTGCAAAGCATATTTATTTAGTCCACAGAAGAGAAGATTTTAGAGCTGTAGAGCATACGGTCTCTTTAATGCAACAGTTGGTTAAAGAGAACAAAGTTACTTTGTATACAAATAATCAAATCATTGATGCAAATGGTGATGAGTGTTTAAGAAGTGTTTCCATCAAAAGTAAAGATGGAAAAATTGAAATTTTAGATTGTGATGATGTGCTAATATTTCATGGTTTAAAAAATGAACTTGGACCTATTAGTGATTGGGGATTGGGTATAAGTGAAAAACAAATATTAGTTAATACAGAAAACTTTCAAACAAATTTAGATGGGATATTTGCGATAGGAGATATTGCATCATACCCAGGTAAGCTTAAACTTATTTTGTCAGGCTTTCATGAGGCTGCTCTTGCAGCACAGCAAGCTTTTAAAAGAGCAAAACCAGATGAAAATCTACTCTTTCGTTACAGTACTTCAGACAAAGATATTCATGAAAGACTTGGGCTCAAGAAGTGATCCAAAAATTGTATGACCAATATATTTGTCCCCATTTAATAAATTGGGCAATGCAATCAAAACCACTCACCAAACAAAGATTGAAAATAATTCCAATGGCAAGAGGTAGAGTCCTAGAAATAGGAATTGGTTCAGGATTAAACTTTAAATATTATAATGACATAACAGAAGTTTTTGCAGTTGAGCCAGATGGAGTTCTCTTAGAAAAAGCTAAAGTAAGAGCCCAGCAAAATAATATTTCATTAAATATACAACAAATATCTGCTGAACAACTCCCTTTTGAAGATAATTTTTTTGATACTGTTATAAGTACCTATACAATGTGTTCAATTGCAAATTTATCCTTAGCACTAAATGAAATTAAAAGAGTCTTAAAAAAAGAAGGCAAGTTGATTTTTTCTGAACATGGAAAAGCACCTGATGTAAATATTTATAATTGGCAGAAAAGACTTAACCCTATACAAAAAAGAATAGCTGGAGGTTGTCAGTTAGATGTAAATATTCCAGTAGTTATAAAAGATTCTGGTTTTGAAACATTATTATTTGATAGCATGTATATACCTGGACCAAAATTCCTTAGTTATCATTATTGGGGTACCGCAACTAAGGGACAAGAGAATGTCTAATTTCAAAATGGAATCAGTCTTAGCTTTTGTAAAAGAGAATGCAATATCTGGTGATCCACAATCAGTTTTAGATACCATTGATTCTTATGCTATGGATGGTTCTTTAGATCAAAAGAGATTTTTAATGAATATTGGCCCTGAAAAAGGAAAGATACTTGTTGATACAATCAAAAAAAATAAATCAAAGAAGATTTTAGAGCTAGGTTCATTTCTTGGTTATTCAGCAGTTTTAATTGGTATGAGTATTGATGATGACGGAGAATTAATAAGTGTTGACCCAGATCCAAATTCAATTGCAATTGCATCCCAACTTGTTGAATTTGCTGGGTTGAGTAGTAAAGTGTCATTTATCAAGAGCAAAGCTGAACATGCGATTAATGATCTTGATAGATCTTTTGACCTTATTTTTATTGACCATGCAAAAAAAAGATATTTTCCAGATTTACTTTTATTAGAAAACTCTGGTCTTGTTAAAAAAAATACTATTATTTTTGCAGACAATGTAGGATTATTCAAATCTGATATGACCGAATACTTTAAACATGTAAGAGACTCCAATTTTTATACTTCAAGCAATATTGGTTCAAAATTAGAATACAGAGATAGTATTTATGATGCAGTTGAAATATCAGTAAGGATTAAAGATTAGATGAAGAATTTCATAGACGTTGCCATAATTGGTGCAGGAATTTCAGGTATAAGTGCTGCAACATATTTAAAAAATAAATGTCCAAATAAAAATTTTACTGTATTTGAAAAAAGAGGTTCAATTGGTGGTACTTGGGATTTATTTAGTTATCCAGGTATTAGGTCTGATTCAGATATGTTCACTCTTGGATTTTCATTTAAGCCATGGAAAGAAAGAAAGGCTATAGCTGATGGCCCATCAATTATGAAATATTTAGATGAAACTGTTAGAGAAAATGAATTAGGTAATAACATTAAATACAATCAATCTTTGATAAAGGCAGAATGGTCTAGTGATAAAGGAATCTGGAAATTAACTACAGTAGACTCAAGTACAAATGAAAAAGAAGAAGTTAATTGTAAATTTTTATTTATGTGTAGTGGATACTATAGCTATGAAAATGGTTATACACCAAAGTTTAGTGGCATTGAAAACTTTAATGGTACAATAATTCACCCACAACAATGGTCAGATAAAATTAATTACGATAATAAAGACGTTGTTATAATAGGTAGCGGTGCAACTGCAGTTACTTTAGTACCGGAAATAGCTAAAAAAGCAAATTATGTGACAATGTTACAAAGGTCGCCAACTTATATAGTTGCATATCCAGATCAAGATATGTTTTCAAATATTTTAAGAATGATTTTCCCAGCAAAAATTTCATATGCGTTAACAAGATTTAGAAATGTGCTATTTCAACAATGGCTATATACAGCTTGTCGTAAGTTTCCAAAGCGGTGGAAAAAATTATTAATTGATCGAATAAGAGAATACTTATCAGACGAGGAAATTAAAAAAAATTTCACTCCAAATTATAACCCATGGGAGCAAAGAATGTGTTTGGTTCCAAATGGTGATTTCTTTACAAGTATAAAAGAAAATAAAGCAAGTGTTGTTACTGATGAAATTGCCAATTTTACTAGTAATTCTATTTGTTTAAAGTCTGGTGATGAATTGCCAGCTGATTTAATAGTCACTGCAACTGGATTAAATCTTGAGTTATTAGGTGGTGTCGAAATAGTAGTTGATGGTAAAATTATCGATACGTCTCAAACTATGACTTATAAAAGTATGATGTTTAGCGATGTTCCAAATCTTATAAGTACATTTGGCTACATTAATGCTTCATGGACGCTTAAAGCCGACCTAACTTCACAATATGCATGCAGACTCATTAACTTAATGGATAAGAAAAAGTATAAATACTGTACGCCAAAAATACCCGATAATGTAGAGGAAGATAAAGACTGGCTAGCTTCTGAGTTTTCCTCTGGATATATTCAAAGAGCAAAACATTTATTTCCAAAACAAGGAAATAGAGCACCATGGAAAAACTATCAAAACTATATTAAAGATTGGTTTGACATTAAATATAATAAACTTCAAGATCCATCGATGATATTTTACTCTGAAGAGTAAAATTTTTTAAAACTTATGTCTAAATTGAGTGATAATACACTATCAATAATTTGCATTCTTATTGGTATGACAGTTTTTTCATTGCAAGATGTTTTAATCAGAGTCTTATCTGATGAAATATCAGCATTTCAAATTTTATTTACAAGAAGTATTATTGGTATTTCATTACTTTGTATTTATTTAAAGTACAAAAAAATACCAATTATTTTTACATCATATTATCCAGCGTTAACAATATTAAGGACAGTGTTATTTTTACTAGGCTTTGCTCTATTTTATGTTGCGTTGGCAAATCTACCTTTTGCTATTGCAACATCACTTTTTTTTACAAGCCCATTTTTTGTTACAGTTTTATCAAAATTTTTTTTAAAAGAAGATATAGGTATTAGAAGATGGCTTACAGTAGGTTTTGGATTTATTGGAGTTATTATAATAGTCAATCCAACACTTGATGAATTTAATTATTACATGTTGATGCCGGTTATATGTGCTTTAGCTTATGCGTCTGCAATGATAATGATCAAGTTAACTTCTGATAAAGATTCAGTCTACTCTCAAACTTTTCATTTCTATCTAACGGCTATGATTTTATGTCCAATTTTTTCATTATTAGGAGCAAGTTTAGGCTTTCATACCGTTGAGAACAAAGCTTTAGATTTCATGTTTAGATCTTGGGATTTCACAATGAATAATAATATGTTTATTATGATTGCAATAGGCACTACTGCCGTTGTTGCTTTTATATTTACATTAAATGCATATAGACTTGGTAAACCTTATATAGTTGCACCATTTGAGTACATTCTTCTTGTGTGGGCTATAATTTATGGTCGATTAATTTGGGGAGAAGTCATTACTCTGCAGAGTTACTTGGGTATGGCAATTATTGTTGCTGGAGGCATTTATATCTTTTATCGAGAAAAAGTTAATGAACAAAACCTCTCGATTGATAAACCATTAAGATAATTATTTATATTATTGATATCATTAGTTAAATTTTCTTTCATGAATATTGCTTATATTTAAAACGTCTTTATAGTTTTGGTTACCATTTCACATGGTCAAAAAGTGACCGATCTACATCGGTTAAAAGTAGGTTAAAACTAACAACCAAGGAGGAGTTGTATGATGCAGAGAATGCACGCAATTCTATCTCGTTTTAGCCGAAGCCAAGCCAAGCAAAAACGTGAGAGAATGATAAATAATGTTCTGGTAAAATCAGTAAATACTAATGCTAATGGAACTTCAGGGTACACTGTAAAAAATGGTCCTAATAAAGGCAAAGTTCTAGGTCACATAACCGTGAAGCATCCTAATAAAATTTATGAATAGTATCTTAATACTCTAGTGAGACTTAGCTTGCTCACGAAGTTCATACTTTAGTATTTTACCTGTAGATGTTTTAGGAAGTTCTCCGAAAATTACCTTCTTTGGACATTTGAAACCAGCCATTGTCTCTTTACAAAATGAAATTATTTCTGTTTCTGTAACGCTATCATCAGGGTTTTTCAATTCGATAAATGCACAAGGCGTTTCACCCCATTTTTCATCTGGTTTTGCAACCACAGCCGCAAACAGAACTGAAGGATGTTTATATAAAGTGTTTTCGATTTCTACTGAAGATACATTTTCTCCACCAGTAATTATTATATCTTTACTTCGATCTTTAATTTGAATGTAACCATTTGGATGCATTACCGCTAAATCACCAGAATGAAACCATCCTCCTGACATTGCTTCTTCAGTAGCTTCTTTATTTTTAAGGTAGCCTTTCATTACACAATTACCCTTAATCATGATCTCACCTATTTCTATGCCATCTTTTTTTACATGAGCCATAGTTTCAGGATCCATTACTGCAAGCCCTTCCATCATTGGAAACTTGACACCTTGTCTGGACCTAAGATCTGATTGTTCTTGAGCCGATAGCTCATTCCATTGATCTTGCCATGCACAAACTGATATATGTCCGTATGTTTCAGTAAGGCCATATACATGAGTTACATCAAAGCCCATCTTTTGAACTGCTTCTAAAGTTGATGCAGGGGGCGGCGCAGCTGCTGTAACAACATTAACCTTATGATCAAAATCTCTTCTTTCTTCATCAGTAGCCTGAACTAAGAAGTTTAATACAATTGGTGCACCGCCAAAATGTGTAACTTTATGATCCGCAATAGAGTTGAACATATTTTTTGCGGAAACATATCTTAAGCAAACACTAGTTCCAGCAAGTACTGCTAATGTGTATGGGTTGCCCCAGCCATTGCAATGAAACATAGGAACAATCCACATATAAGTAGGGTGCATTGGCATGCTAAAAGCTGTTATTGATCCTAATGCCATTAAATAAGAACCACGATGATGGTAAACAACGCCTTTAGGTAAACCTGTAGTTCCGGAAGTATAGTTTAAAGCTATAGAATCCCATTCATCTTTTGGCATAACCCAGTTAAAATTTTCATCACCGGTTTGTAAAAAATTCTCGTATTCAATTTCTCCAATTTTTTCACCAGCACCATCAGGAATAATTGCTTGATCATCACATATATTAATTACTAAAATCTTTTTATCTGATTTTTCTATAACTTGTTTTATAGTAGGTGAGAGTTCCGTATCAGTTATCAAAGCCTTAGTTTCTGCATGTTCTAAAATATAACTAATAGTTTCTACGTCTAATCTAATGTTTATTGTATTTAAAACAGCACCAATCATGGGAACAGCAAAATGTGCTTCGTAAATTTCAGGAGTATTAAAAGCAAGAACTGAAACAGTATCACTTTTGCCAATACCATTAATTGATAATGCGCTAGCTAATTGTCGACTGCGTTTATAAGTCTCGCTCCATGTATAAGTTCTATTGCCATGAATTATTGATTGACGGTCTGGATATACTCCTGCTGTTCGCTCAAGAAAACTTAGAGGGCTAAGTGGAGTAAAATTTGCATTATTTTTATCAAGATTTGTTTCGTACATCATAAACTAGAATAAACCTTCAATTTCACCTTTGTCATTTAAAAATATTGAGTTTGCTGCAGGAACTCTAGGCAAGCCAGGCATTGTCATAATTTTATCACATACTACTACTAAAAATTCAGCTCCTGACGCAATTCTAACTTCTCTAATTGGTACCATGTGTCCCTTAGGTGCACCTTTTAAATCTGGATCAGATGAAAAACTATATTGTGTTTTTGCAACACAAATGGGGTAATGACCATATTGTTTCTGCAATTCATCAAATTGAGTTCTTATCTTTTGATCAGCAATGATATCTTCTGCACCGTATATTTCTCGTGCAATCTTTCTCATTTTTTCCCATAAACTTAAATCATCAGAATATAGATGTTCAATTTTTTCTGAATTATTTTCTGCAACTTCAGCTACATATTCAGCTAATTCTGTTGCCCCAGCACCACCATCAGCCCAGTGCTTACAATTAAATGACTTAATATCTAATTCATCACAGCAATCACTTATAACCTTCAACTCAAGATCAGTATCTAAAACAAAATGATTTATTGCTACTGCAACTGGAACATTGAATTTCTTAATGTTAGCAATATGTTGTTTTAAATTTTCTAGACCAGCAGCAACTGCTTCAACATTTTCTCCTTTAAGATCTTTCTTATCAACTCCACCATGCATCTTTAGTGCTCTTACAGTTGCGACAATAACAACGATTTTTGGATTTAAATTACCTTTTCTACATTTAATATCTAAAAACTTTTCTGCTCCTAAATCAGCACCAAAGCCAGCTTCTGTTACAACAAAGTCAGATAGCTTCAAGGCTGTTTGTGTTGCTACTAATGAGTTACATCCATGAGCAATATTTGCAAAGGGCCCCCCATGAATAAATGCTGGATTTTTTTCTAAAGTCTGAACTAAGTTCGGCATGAAGGCATCTTTTAATAAAGTAGTCATAGCTCCATCAGCATTTAAGTCCTTTGCATAGATCTCTTTTCTATCGCGCGTATATCCCACGATAATATTTCCAATTTTTTTCTGAAGATCTTTTAGACTAGTAGCTAAACAGAAGATTGCCATTACTTCAGAGGCAACCGTAATATCGAACTTATCTTCACGAGGAAAACCATTTGCAACTCCACCTAAATTAATATTAGTAGCTCTTAAGGCGCGATCGTTAAGATCAACAACTCTTCCCCAAGCAATTCTTCTTATATCTATGCCTAATTCATTTCCCCAATAAATGTGGTTATCCAATAAAGAAGCTAATAAATTATGAGCAGACGTTATGGCATGAAAATCTCCTGTAAAATGAAGATTAATCTTTTCCATAGGAACCACCTGAGCATATCCACCACCAGCGGCACCTCCCTTAACACCAAAACAAGGCCCTAGACTTGGTTCTCGTAAACAAACTATAGATTTTTTACCAATTAAATTTAAAGCATCACTTAATCCTACAGAAGTTGTAGTTTTGCCTTCTCCTGCTGGAGTTGGAGATATGGCTGTAACAAGAATTAAGTTACCATCTGGCTTTTTATCAAGATCATCAATAGAATTTATATCAATCTTAGCAATATTGTGTCCAAATCTATTAAGTGATTTGTCTTCAATGCCAATTTTTGATGAAATTTCATCAATTTTTACCATGCTATTTTTTCTAGCGATTTCAATATCAGATAGGTGTGTCATTCATGTTTCTTTCTTAGTCTTTTTGGTTATTTATAATTTAGTTAAGGCTAAGAACTTAGGGATAATAAATATCAGAGTCTATAAAAAAATGTATTGTGTTTATCAAAATTTGAGCATAGATTTTGCGCAAGGAGACTCAACGAGTGTTGCAAAATTAAGCCAAGCAATACTCATTAACATCGCGTGGCTTAAGCGGTATCTATTGGTTAAAAATATGGGAAATGTAAATTTTTCATTGGAAGTAACTACTAAATCCGTTTTAGCAGATCTTCCAAATTTAAAAGATATCTATATTACTTTTTTACCCGGTACTGAATATCAGGCGGTTGCAGATCAAGCTAGAGCACTCTGTGTTCAAGGGTTTAATGCAATACCACACATTCCTGCACGTTCAATTACCGATCTAAGTATGCTAAAAGATTATGCGAGCCAAATAAAAGATGCTGGTGTCAATCAAGTACTAATTATTGGAGGCGATAGAGATATCTTAGGCGATTATCACTGTTCAATGCAAATTATTGAAACAGGCTTATTTGAAGGAATGAAAATAGGTATAGCAGGTCACCCTGAAGGTTCTCCGAATATGAGCGATGAAATTATTAATGAAGCACTAAAACAAAAAGTACCTTACGCTGATTACATTGTTACACAATGGACTCAAGACGTTGATGCATTAAAGCAATATGTTGCAGATATGCCTCTACCCGTACATGTTGGACTTGCCGGTCCGGCATCTTTAAAAACACTAATAAAGTTTGCTGGTTTTGTAGGATTAAAAAATACTATGAGCTTTGCAAAGAAGAATGCCTCAAAAATATTCGATTTATTAAGTGTTCAAACCCCAGATGAGGTAATCAAAGAACTAAAAGATTCGGTAGATAATTTTCATATCTATGCATTTGGTGGAATTAAAAAAACAAACGAATGGTTAACTAAGGAGAACTACTATGTCTAAAAAAATAGAACATAATACTACTGTCGATCAAAGTGATCGTCATGTGCCCTACAACTTACGTCAAAGTGGGCCAACTAAAGTCGAGATGTTGATTTCTACACGTGTTAGAAAATCTGCATATTGGCACAAGTCAATAGAACACGGTTGCTGGAGAGCAACTGTATATAATCGTATTTATCATCCACGTGGTTATGTAAAACCAGAAGATGGTGGTGCTATGGTTGAATACGAAGCAATCAAAAATCACGTTACGATGTGGAATGTTGCTGTGGAAAGACAGATCCGAGTTATTGGACCTGATGCAGAGAAATTTACTGATTATGTAATTACTCGTGATGCAACAAAAATTTCCCCAATGCGTGCACGTTATGTAATTCTTTGTAACAATAAAGGTGGAGTTCTTAATGATCCAATCTTGCTTAGAATTTCAGAAAATGAATTCTGGTTTAGTTTATCTGACTCAGATATCGGCCTTTATCTTCAAGGTGTCAATGCTGATAAAAGATTTGATGTTGAGATTGATGAAATTGATGTTTGTCCAGTACAAATTCAGGGACCTAAATCACTTGCATTAATGAAAGACTTAATCGGTGATCATGTTGATTTAGATAATATGCCTTTCTATGGACTAGCAGAAGCAACTGTTGGTGGTAGAAGTTGTGTAATTTCACAATCTGGCTTCTCAGGTGAAGCTGGTTACGAAATCTATCTAAGAGATGCAACTAAGTATGCGGATGATATGTGGGATGCTGTTGTTGAAGCAGGGAAAAAGCACAACCTTATGGTTATTGCTCCTGCACACCACAGAAGAATTCAAGCTGGAATTCTATCTTGGGGCCAAGACATGGACAACGAACATAATCCTTTTCAGTGTAATTTAGGATATCAAGTATCGCTATCTGGAAAAGGTGAGTGGGATAAAAAAGCAGACTACGTTGGTAAAGAAGCTTTAGAAGCCATGAAAGCTGACCTTGTTGCTGGTAACAAGCCATATAAGCTTCAGCTTGTAGGTATGGAACTAGGTGGCAAACCAATCGAAGAGTATGCACCTGACTTTTGGTTAGTGTCGCCAGCTGAAGGAGGAGATCCTTGTGGATTTATTACTTCACCTTGGTACCATCCAGAAAAAGGAACAAATATCGCGATGGGATACGTCCCGTTTGATGGAACTTTAAATGCTAACGGTTTTCCAAAATGGGAAACTGGTAAGAAATTTAAAGTCCATTTACCTGATATCTATGCAGACACTCCAGGTGAGCCTGTTGATGCAGTTACAGTTGAAGTACCTTTTACTGAATCGCATAATGCAAATACTAGAGAAGTAGTTAAAGGTTAATAAAAAATACCCCAGGTGAAGTTTTTTCTTCACTTGGGGTTTTTTATTAGTTATTAAGATTTACATATAGGTAATTAATTATGTCAAAATCAATCGTTTATACTCCGAGAATTCGAAAGTCACCTTTTTATGAAGGTACACTAAAAGCAGGTGTGACTTCGTTTACAGTTTATAACCACATGTTTATGCCAACGATGTATAAATCAAATGAAGAAGATTATAGGTCTTTGATTGAAGATGTAAGCATCTGGGATGTTGCGGCTGAAAGACAAGTGCAAATTGAAGGTGAAGATGCTGCAGAGTTTGTTCAATACTTAACACCGAGAAATCTTTCTACGTTTAAAGATAATTTTTGTAGATATTGTTTACTTACTGATGAAAATGGAGGGATAGTTAATGACCCTTTAGTATTAAAGTTTAATAAAAATAAATATTGGCTCAGCATTGCAGATACAGATGTTTTGTTATGGTGTAAGGGTATAGCACTAAATAGTAAATTTAGAGTTAAAGTGACTGAACCAGAGGCATGTCCACTTGCGCTACAAGGGCCAAAATCATTTGATATGATGCGAGAAATTAGTGGAAATAATGAAGCTATTATGAGCTTAAAGTATTATCAATTTGTAGAGACTGAACTTTTTAATATTCCTGTTGTTATTGCAAGAAGTGGTTGGAGTAACCAAAATGGATACGAAATATATATTAAGTCTGAAGCTGATGGTAATCCATTGTGGGATAAGCTTATGGAAACTGGCCAGCCTTACAATATTGCACCAGGATCGCCAAATCAAATTGATAGAATGGAAGCTGGTATGATATCTCACTTAGGCGATACAACTCTTGAAGATAATCCATTAGAACTTAACCTACCCAAGTTTTGTGATCTTGATCAAGAAGCAGACTTTATTGGAAAAGAAGCATTAAAGAATATTCGAGATAAGGGAATTACAAAGCAATTTATAGGATTTAAAATTTCAGGAGAAAATATTGGCTATAATTTAAGAAGAATGCCTATTATTGATAAAGACAATATTGCAAAAGGATTTATTTCAAGCTGTATTTATAGTCCTACATTTGGATGTAATATTGGACTTGGATTTGTAGATATTGATACAATTTCTTCAACGGAAGTTTTTAAAGCTACTATAGATGATGAAGAAAGAGATGTAGAAATTGTTACCCTCCCTTTTAGTTCGCGTCTCGAAAAAATGAAGTAATGCAATATTTAAAGTCTAATTTTAATAAACTTCTATACGTAGCTATCATAATTACAGCAATTATTGCTGGATGGGGCATATCAAAAATATTCTCTATTAATAATACGTCTAATCAAATTGATTCTACGTTTAGCCTAATAGATAACAATGGAAGAAATTTAACTAGCAATGATTTAAGTGGAAAAAGTAAGGTAATATTTTTTGGTTTCACATATTGTCCCGATGTTTGTCCTATTAGTACTGAATTGATGTCAGCTTCAATTAACAATATAGTCAGCAATAATTTGAATATAGATGATATTGAGTTCCTATTTATTACTACTGATCCTAAAAGAGATAGTCCAAAACGAATGACTAGATACTTATCAGATTATAATCCAAAGATAATTGGGTTAACTGGAAAACATTCAGATCTTAAAAAAGTTTGGAAAAACTTCTTTGTACATGTCCTTCCAGCAAATGAAGTTACTGCGGCAGATCATACAATGGATCATAGTAATGAAGATGGCGATCATTCAAGTGAAAATTATATGGTTGAACACACAGCGTTTTACTATTTATTTAATAATAAGGATGAGCTATCAGCAATTCTTCCTTTTGGTACTTCTGAAGAAATATTGTTAACGGAAATAAAAAAAATATTATGATTTGGATAATATTTGTCTCGCTAAGAGTTAAATTTTAATCTACATTTACCAATAATTTATGACAGCTAATCAGACAAATTTAAACTGGGAAATAAAAGGTCACTTCCTACTTAATTGTAATTGTGATGTATTTTGTAACTGCCCAATGTCACTTGGAAGAGCTATTCCGAATTCAGCCAACGGAAAATGTTTCTCATGGTGGGGAATTATTATTGATAATGGTTTTGCTGAAGGCGATAATGGCAAGGTTGATCTTAGTGGTATTAATGTTGCAATACTTTTAGAAGTTCCTGGGCCTCTATCGATGGGAGGTTGGACTGCAGGACTTTATATAGATGAAAAAGCATCTGATGAAGCTGCTGATGTTTTATTGAAGATATTTTCAGGACAAGCTGGAGGACAAACGGGTTGGTTCTCAACAATGATTTCAAATTTTCTTGGTGTTAAAAGATGTGCAATAACTTACAAGGAAACTGAAACTGGATGGACTTATACTATTCCAAACATTCTAGATGGAACAATTGAAAAGGAGCCTGGTTTAGACAGAGGTGATGTTGTAAAAGTATCAAACTTAAAGTATTGGGTTGCTCCTGAAATTATTGTCGGAAGAGGCGGTAAAAAAAGCAGAATTAAAGATCACGGACGCAATTGGGACTTCACTAATGGTAGTGCAGAATACTGTGCGGTTGACTGGTCTGGTCCATAAAAATTAATATTTCAAGGAGATAAATATGAAGTCAAGAGTAAAGGCTGTTGTAATAGGTGGCGGAGTAGTTGGTGCTAGTACGCTCTATCATCTAGCCAAAAAAGGCTGGTCTGATGTTGTTCTTTGTGAGAGAAAAGAATTAACTTCAGGCTCTACATGGCATGCGGCAGGATTGCTTCCATTATTTAATATGAGCTACTCTGTAGGTCAACTTCACAAATATTCAGTTAAATTTTATCAAGAACTTGAAAAAGAAACTGGACAAGAAGTTGGGTTTAGAAAAGTTAGTAATATTCGATTAGCTACCAATCAAGATAGAATGGATGAGTATAGGCAATATGCCGGTGTAGCACAGACGCTTGGAGTAGATGTTAAATTTTTAACTCCTGATCAGGTAAAAGAATTATGGCCACTATCTAATATTGATGGACTCATTGGCGCTATTCAACATCCAGAGGATGGGTATATTCAACCAAACGATTTGACACAAGCATTAGCAAAAGGAGCTAGGGCATTAGGTGCAGAAATCTATAGACAAACTGCTGTCATAGGTCTTGAGCAACAACCAGATGACACTTGGCTTGTTAAAACTGACAAAGGTGACATTCATGCTGATGTAATTGTTTCCTGTTCAGGAAATTTTGTTAGACAAACAGGAGAAATGGTTGGCTTAGATATTCCTGTAATACCAGTAGAGCATCAATTTATTGTTACAGAATCTCATCCTGAAATCCTTAAACGACAAGAGCAGGGCTTACCCGAAATGGGAGTATTAAGAGAATCAGATGGATCATGGTATATGCGAGAAGAGGCTGGTGGATTAATATTGGGTCCTTATGAAAAAGGTGCGCCGTGTTGCTATGTAGATGGTCCAAGTAAAGACTCTGAGTACGAACTATTTCAAGAAGATTTAGAGAGATTAGCGCCTCATATTGAATCTGCAATTCATAGAGTTCCAATATTTGGCGAAGCTGGAATAAAAAGAGTTTACAACGGTGCAATTTGCTACACACCAGATGGTAGTCCAATAGTTGGTCCTGCTTGGGATAGAAAAAATATGTATTTAAATGATGGTCATTCATTTGGAGTTACCGCTGCTGGGGGTGCTGGATGGCAACTAGCTGAGTGGATTGTTGATGGTGAACCAACAGTTGATATGCTTGGTGTTGAGCCAAGAAGATTTGGTGATTATGCATCAAAAGCTTTTTTAATAAAGAAGAATGAAGAAGCATATGCCAATGTATTTACTATTCATTACCCAGACGAAGAACGTGAAGCAGGTCGACCTTTAAGACAATCACCTTGTTATGATAGATTAAAATCTCTTGGTGCGGTATTTGGACAAAAATTTGGATGGGAAAGAGCAAACTGGTTCGCTCCAGAAGGAGTAGATGCAGTTGATGATTGGTCATTCAGAAGATCTAAATGGTTTGAGCACATTGGTAATGAGTGTAAAAATGTAGCTGAAAATGTTGGTATACTTGATATGACAGCATTTGCTAAATGTCGAATTAGTGGTCCAGGTGCTGAGGCGTTTTTAGATAATTTAGTTGCAAATAAAATACCCAAAAAAATTGGAAGATCAAATCTTTGTCATGCATTAAATACTAAAGGTGGGGTTCATTCTGAATTTACAATTATGAGAGAGTCAGAAGATAGTTTTTATTGTGTATCAGCTGGTGCATGGCAGAGACTTGATCATGACTGGATGAAAAAGAGATTACCAAATGACAGGTCCGTTACTTTTGAAAATATTACAAACAGTATAGGAGTTCTGGTAGTTGCTGGTCCTAAATCTCGTGAGCTACTTCAAAAAGTATCTATAGATGATTTTTCTAATGAAGCATTTCCATGGCTTTCAGGTAGAAAAGTAAAAATAGGCCTTGCTGAAACTTTAGCCTTAAGAATGAACTTTGTTGGTGAGTTAGGTTGGGAATTACATATGCCATTAGAAATGCAAAATCATATTTTTGATATTTTAATGGAAGCAGGTAAGGAATTTAATATTAAGCCTTTTGGAATACGTGCAATGGATTCATTGAGAATTGAAAAATCGTATCGTTTAGTTGGCACTGAACTTTCTATTGAATATGCAGCTTACGAATCAGGTTTAGATAGATTTGTTCATCCAAATAAAGGTGATTTTGTCGGTCGTGATGCATTAGTTCAATGGAGAGAAAAAGGTTTTGAGAATACATTTGTAACTTTAGAAGTTCACGATGTTACAGATGCAGACGCATTGGGTAACAATCCAATTTATAGTGATGGCAGTGTAGTCGGCAGAGCCACAGGAGGCAACTATGGTTTTAGAATTCAAAAATCAATTGCTTTAGCAATGGTTAAACCAGAATGTTCAAAAATAGGAACTAAACTACAAATGGATATTCTTGGTACTATGCATGATGTTACTGTGATTGAGGAAAGCCCTTATGATCCTGAAAATCATAAATTAAGAGCTAAAGATAATACATAGTATAATATTTTAGCATGGTGAGTTTAATCGAATCTTATCAAGAGCGGTGTAGAGCTGACTCTTTGGAAGAAAATAATTTACAATTAGACCTGTTAAGAGAATTGGGTGAGTTTAATAAAACACTAAGGCCTAATTTAATAAAAAAGATTAGTACATTATTAAATTCAAATTCAAATAAAAATTGTTTTTATATTTATGGCAAAGTAGGTGTTGGCAAAACACTAATCATGGATTTATTTTATAATAATATTAATGAAGTGAGAAAGAAGCGTATTCATTTTCATGAATTTATGATTAATACCCATGATTCATTGCACCTTATAAGAAAAAATAATTCAAAAATAAAAGATAATTCTTTTTTAATAAAAACTTATGCGAAGAGTTTAAAAAAAGACACTGACTTAATTTGTTTTGATGAGTTTCAAGTTACGAATATTGCAGATGCGATGATATTAGGTCAATTATTTATAGAATTATTTAATCTGAAAATTAATGTAGTGCTTACATCAAATGATAAACCTGAGAATTTATATATAGATGGGTTGCAACGAGAATTATTTTTACCTTTTATTAAACTAATAGAAAATAAATCTAAGATTTTTAATTTAAACATAGAAAAAGACTATAGAGTTTCAGGAATTGATCAGAATGAAATATTTTTTTCACCCATTTCAATTGAAAATCAAATAATTATTAATAATCTTTATGAAAAATTAATTGATGGTCATAAGCCAAAAAATATAAAGATAGAAATTAAGAAAAGAGAATTTGAAATTAAAAAATTTGCTAATAATGTTGCAAGGTTTAATTTTAATGAGCTTTGTGGACTACCACTTGGTTCAGAAGATTATTTAAAGTTAATTAATAATATTAAGACACTATTTCTTGAAGAGATCCCAGTTTTTTCTGATGATAATGTAGATAAGCAAGAAAGATTTATTACATTAATTGATATATTGTACGATAATGAAATTAAATTAATAATGAGCTCGGAAAAGTCACTTAAAGACTTTACAAGTTCACGTCGATTAGATCTCAAATTTAAACGCACTTGTAGTAGATTAAGTGAAATGAAGAGCCGAGATTATTGGAGTAAAAAATAGTGAAAATAGCAGTGATTGGAGGAGGAATTGTTGGTGTTTCCTCTGCCAACTGGCTAACAAAATACGGACAAGAGGTAACATTATACGATCGAACTGATCCAGGGGCAGAGGCAAGTTTTGGAAATGCAGGAACTTATGCAAAGTATGCAAATGTTCCAACTAATTCATCTAGTTTTTTTTATCTATTTCCTTATCTGTTATTAAATAAAAATAGTCCATTATTTATTAGAGGTAAGTATTTTCCTAAAGTATTGCCATGGCTCACTAAGTATTTGAGCAATTGCCGACCCTCTAAAGTTAAATATACTTCTGAAAAATTAACAACATTACTTACAAAAGTAGATGAAGGGTATGAAGATTTATTTAAGGAAGCCAATATTGAGCATTTAATATCAAGAGAAAGTGTGATGTATGTATGGTCGTCAAAAATATTTTATAATTCAGCAATACCTGATTTTACAACAAGAGCTAAAACAGGAATTGATATTGAGCTTTTGAGTCGTAATGAAATTTCTGAAGTAGAACCTAATTTAAATAATATATTTTATAAAGGAGCACTATTTAATGGATCTTATTTCTCTAAAAATCCCAAAGAAACAACAGAGGGATTATTAAAACTTTTTCAATCTAAAGGTGGAATTTTTCTACAAGAAGAAGTAACAAACATCACCATGAACGCAGCCGATAAGATAGAAATAGTTACTGGTAAAAGTAGGATAACTTATGACAAAATTATTATTTGTGCAGGTGTATGGTCTAAGAAAATTGCTGGTTTAATTGGAGATAATGTGCCAATTGAGAGTGAGAGGGGATATCACATA
>CERI01117676.1_pt1 | contig 21222 bp, 22 predicted proteins | sample 350261 | NCBI WGS metagenome assembly CERI01 (sample SAMEA2620979, study PRJEB7988) | marine metagenome | isolation source: saline water (ENVO:00002010), including
ACCGAAATCAGCTTGTCCATTGAAAGTTTGTTCAATACTTTCCATTGCGAAGTTAGTGTGACGTCTGTAAGTGACTTTCCAGAAAGTAATTTGAGGATTGCCTGTAAGGTAAACATCTTGGGCGCCATAAGCTACGAGTTGCATTAATCCACCAGCCATATTTATAATATTGCTAAAGAAAAAAATTTTCGCAAAAAAATTATTTTAAATTCTTTTCTATAAAATTTTTTATACATTTTTTGGAAAAGAAATCTTTATTATTCTCATGTTTCTTACGAAAAATGTATTTAGAGTCTTTATATTTAACTTGCCATCCGTCATGTATTGCGTTGTATATAAAAAGCATTTTTTGTTTTTCGTTTGAGTTATTATTTTCATTATTCATACTATTTTAATATAAAAAATATAGCTTTTTTATATTTAAAAATGCAAACTGTAGACGAGAAACATAAAATTATTGTTGAAAAATTTCAAAAAAATAAAAATGAGATAATACCATTATTAAAGAATGAAAAAAAAATGTTGCTAAAGAAAAAAAAAAATAAAACAATAGAAGAAATTCAAGAAATTGATGATAAAATAAATGGTATAGATATTAAAATAAGAAGAATGAAAGTACATGAAAAAAATTATTATCTTTCTAATTCAGAGTTAATATTTAATTATTTTGAAAAAAAACAAGAAATATCAAAAGGTAATAATAAAACAACGGTTCTTAATAATTTTTTTAAAGGAAATAATAAAATGAAATATAATAGAACTGATGAAAATGGTAATATATCAAGATATTTAACAAATGTAGAAGAAAATTATGTTGATATAAATAATTATATTTTAAATCATAAAGAGAAGTGTAGCTCGTGTGATGGAGAAATGATACCAGTATCATACGAGGGTTATATAATGTGCAATAAGTGTTTTAAATGTGAAGATTATTTGTTTGAAATGGAAAAACCATCATATAAAGATCCGCCTAAAGAAGTTTGTTTCTATGCCTATAAGCGAATAAATCATTTTCGAGAAATATTGGCGCAATTTCAAGCAAAAGAAAGTACTCAAATACCAGATGAAGTATTAGAAAATGTAAAGTTACAAATAAAAAAAGAAAGAATTAGCTTACAACATATTACAAACAAAAAAGCCAAGGATATTTTAAAAAAACTAGGATATAATAAATACTATGAACATGTACCGTTTATAAAAGATAAATTAGGAATAAAGCCCCCTACAATGAGTTCTGAATTAGAATCAACGTTGTGTAATTTATTTATGAAAATACAAGGACCATATGCTAAATATTGCCCTGATACAAGAGTTAATTTTTTGAATTATTATTATACAATATATAAATTATGTGAATTGCTTAATCAACGGTCGTTTTTACCCTATTTTCCAATGTTGAAGGATAGAGAAAAAAAAATGGAGCAAGATGAGATATGGCGTAAAATATGTAAAGAGTTAGATTGGAAATTTATTAGAACAATTTAGCGTGGGAATCCAACCATGTTTGCACCCATACCAAACCCGGCACCGGATCGAGCACTTACAGCCATAACAGGGACATATGTATCTAAAATGCTGAATGTTGCAGCAGCAGTTAGTGCAATTGCAGCTATTTCGTCAAATTTTAAAGATCTTTTTGGAATAGCAAATGCGGCAATTGCAACCATTATACCTTCAACTAAATATTTGATGGCGCGTTTTATAAGTTCTCCTAAATCAAGTTCTGTAAACATCATTTATAATAAATAAATAGAAAAAAATGTTTATAAATATGAAAATACTTAAAGTTTAGTTGGATTATTTTCATAATGCCTACAAACAATAAAAAAAAATCAAGTAAAGTTGTTGACTTATTAGATGAAGATAGACCAATTTCTGGACAAAAATTTGTATGTATATCGTTTTTATCTCCTGAAAAAATAATAAAAGAAAGAAATGTATTTAATTTTGAAAAATTCCTAAATCAGTGGGAAATTAGGAATTCAATTGAAAAATACAATGCATTTTTACATTTTTTATCTTATAAATATGAATTAAATCACGAAAGCGTTATTAAAGACTTTGATGACTTTGTAAAAGAAGAGAATGAAAAACTATTAAAAATCAAAATAGATGATGATTATAAAAATTTTTTAGATACAAATGAAGAAAAAATAGAAAAGTCTTTTAATGAAGAACATGAATTTCAGACAAGTGTTAGAGGTGTAAAAGTACGCGGTGTATTTAATTCTCAAAAAGAAGCTGAAAATCATTGTGAAACTTTACGAAATGTAGATCCGAATCATGATGTTTATGTTGGTCCAGTTGGTATGTGGATGCCGTTTCATCCTGAGGCTTACAAAACAGGGCGTGTTGAGTATTTAGAAAGTGAATTAAATCAATTAATGAATGAAAAAAACAAAAGTGAAAAACAGGCTAAAGAAGAGTTTGACAAACGTGTTAACGAAAGTAAGAAAAAAGCTATTGAAGATAATATTAAAAAGGCTAAAGATAATAAAAATTTATTAACCCAAACAATTTCAGAAGAAGGTGAACTAATAAATGTAAATAGCTTAGATAGTAATGAGTTGATATCATCAGAAGAGATGGAACAAAAATTATTTGAAAGTGAAAATGTCAGTGTATCTGAAAAAACATAATAATTACATCTTTGAACATATAAAACGCTGACTTAGTATATAAATAATTGTTTGAATTCTTCAGAATTATACAATTTGTTTAATGTGTAGTAATATATAATTATAATTATAATTATATCTTATGAAGATTGGTATATTTGGAACGCGTGGAATAGATAATTATAATGTGTATGATTTTGTAAAAACTTCAAAAAATCACCTTTATGTGTATAAAAATAAAGAAATAGTTATTAATGTGTCACCTTTTGGTTATAAAACAACATCTATGAAACATTTAGTATAATATTATTGTAAATGTTTTATGCGTATATATATATATAATGTCTAAATTATTAGATAATAAGTTAACATTAAAAGATAAAGAAATGATACTATTACGTAATTCAATAGATAAAAGTAAATTAAAAACAGGTAAAAAAATAGTACAATCAGATGAAATACAATATATGATAGAGATATTAGAAAAATTTTTGCGCAATAAAAAATTAATATGTTATGGTGGAACCGCAATTAATAATATATTGCCAGTTGAATATCAGTTTTATGATAAAAAAATAGAAATACCTGATTATGATTTTTTTTCTAAAACAGCATTAGATGATGCAAAAGAATTAGCAAATATATATTTTAAAAATGGATTTCAAGATGTTGAAGCAAAAGCAGGTGTACATGAAGGAACATTTAAAGTTTTTGTAAATTTTATTCCAATTGCTGATATTACTTATTTAGACCCAGTGATATTTAATAATTTACTAAAAAATAGTTTGAAAGTTAATGGAATACATTATTCGCCACCAAATTTTTTAAGAATGGCAATGTATTTAGAATTATCGAGACCAGAGGGAGATGTATCAAGGTGGGAAAAAGTTTTAACTAGATTAACACTTTTAAATAAACAATTTCCGCTTGAAAATAAAGTCTGTTCTGAAAATGATTTTTTTAAAAATTATCAGAAACTTACTGCAGATATTGATGTTCAAGATATAGTAAAAAACTCATTAATAGATCAAGGGGTAGTTTTTTTTGGAGCACTAGCATTTTCACTTTACTCTAAATATTTACCACAAAAAAAAGGTAAAATTATGAGAAATCAAGTAAGATTTGATGTATTATCAAATGATCCAAAAAGTTGTTATTTAATTGTAAAAGAAAGATTAAATACATATGGTTATAAAGACGTTAAAATAGTAAAACATAATGCAACCGATGATGTATTGGGTACACATTTTGAAGTTATTATTAATGGTGAAACAATGTGTATGATATTTAAAGCAATCGCATGTTACAGTTACAATAAAATAAAGCTAAACAATAGAACTGTAAAAGTTGCTTCAATCGAAACAATATTGAGTTTTTATTTGTTATTTATTTATTTGGATAAAGAATACTTTGATGAAAAACGTTTATTATGTATGGCTGAATATATTTTTAAGATTCAAAAAAAAGATAAATTAAAAAATAAAGGAATATTGAAACGTTTTAGTATCAATTGTTATGGAAAACAAGCCACATTGAAAGAAATACGTATAAATAAATCAAAAAAATTTAAAGAATTACAAAATAAACGACATACAAAAGAATGGAATAAACATTTTTTACGTTATGTACCTAGTGATGTAGAAAAATTAAAATCTAAAAAAAGAACATTAAAAAATAAAAAGCAATATTCAAATTTTAAAAATATTTTTAGACTTTTTCATTAAATTGTGATGCAATAATTGTAAAAATTGTATCAATACGGTTGTTAATTTCACTGAAAATAGTGAATACATCACTTTCTGTTGATGGTGAATTAAATGCAATTCTGATGATGCTTTTATCAATATGTGGATGTTCTTTTTTAAAACCACAAAATGACAGGATGTTGTTTGTTTTAAAATATATATCATGCAAAATGTATTCAATCACTTTACCTAAAGTGTAATCTTCGTCATAAAGAATAACATCAAAAGAATTTGGTATAGTGGTGTCAGATTTAACTATAAGTGTTTGATCATTATTCATATTTTTAGTAAGATTATTCATTTTATTAATAATAATATTACATGCCTTTATTACAAGTTCTTTATTAGTGTATTGTCCAACAGTTTCAATAATAAAGTCGAATGAATCAGGTATTACAAACCGTTTTCCATCAATTGCCATCCAATCATGTTTTTCAAGTTCAATATCTTTATTTTCTTTTAAAAGTGTTTGTTCAATAGGTAACCAGGCTTTATTTGCCTCTAATATATTTTGTGTCATTTTATAACTACACGTGGAAGCTACATTAAAACAACTATTTTGTTTTGCAGTTCCAATATCAAAATCACCATTTAGTTTAATGTGTTCACCATGAATTGTGTCTGATATTTTTGGACGTAATCTTAGTATATCGATGTAATCATTTGTATGTTTATCTGGTGGAAATATATTATTAACAATAGACTTACTTAAATAAGAATTTGTTTTATTGTTGAATATCTTAATGTCTTCTGTAGTTACATATTTTATAGAATTTGTATCATTTACTAAATCTATTTCGATTGTATGATCTTTATAATTAAATTCCAAATCATTAATATTAATAGGTATACAGCTTAGTCGTTGTTTAATAATTTCGTTATTAAGTCTAGAGGTATTTTTTAAAATACTAATTTTATTATCTTCGTTTGGCGTTGTTCTAAATACAAAACATGGTATTTCAGAAATAATAATTCGTCTTATTGCATTTGCAATACTTACATTTACACCAGTTAACGTAAATGTAATAAAATCCAAATTTTCATCAACATTAGCAATAGTAGGTTCCATTATATAGTATATAATATGTAAATAATTAAATCAATTTATTTTAAAATAAGTTAAAACATATATTAAAATTATATATTATGAGTTCAATATTATACTATAGTAATCATTGTGATAAATGTAAAAGTTTATTACAAAAATTATCACGTATGGAAATAAAAGACGAAATGCATTTTGTTTGTTTAGACAAAAGAAAAAAAAAATCAAATGAAGTATATATTGTTTTAGCAAATGGTCAAGAAGTTTTACTTCCATCAGCAGTTACAAGAGTTCCAGCATTGTTATTGTTAAGAAAAGGGAACAGTGTTATATTTGGTGATGATATTTATGAATATATTGAACCAATGAAAGAAACCGTTACTAATTATAAGAGTAATCAATCGAGTACACCAGAATCATTTTCAATGAGATCCAATGGTTATGGTGTATCATCTGATGTTTATAGTTATTTAGATCAAGGTTCAGACGAAATGTCGGCAAAAGGTTCTGGTGGCATGAGACAGCAACATCATTATGCATCATATGATTATAGTTCTAAAATAGAAACACCACCAGATACATATACGCCAGATAAAATTGGTGAAGTATCAATGGATGAATTACAACAAAAAAGAAATAAGGATATACGAATATAAAAAAATAAAAATTATAATATAATGGATAAGTCGAGTATTCTAAAAGCCTTCAATGAACATTTTCTAGAATTTGTGAATGATTTGCAACGAGTATTTCCAAATAATACAAATATTATGACAGGTAAAAATGCAATAATGTCTATGCGAAAAATTAATCCACGGTTAGTTATAGTAGGTTTTAATGATGCAGTAGTAAAATCATATAAAAAAGAAATAGAAGAAGGTGATATAGAATTTTTTATAACAAAAGATTATAAACAAGATTTACATAATGTTGAGTCATCAAGTGAAATAAGCAGTATTATTGATACTTTTAGAGATCCAGTAAAGAATATGAGTAATGAAGAACAAGAAAAAGTTATAAAATATATGCAAAATTTATTAAAGTTAACAAAAATGTATTTTGCATAATCCCTGTAAATACTTAAATAATAATTTTTATTATCTTAAATATGGAAGATAATAAAAATGATTTTGATACTATAGTTGTTGATTTTGCAAAAGATTTAGTAAATACATTTCCAGAACTAAATAGTAGTTTAAATGATTTAGCAAATGGAAATAAAAATACAATTGAAGAAACAAAAAATTATTGTAAGAAAGTGTATCCTGAAAAATTTTTTGATATTTTATATGAAAATGAAGAGATGTTTAAAAATAATGATACACTTTTTTTATTGCCAAATGTAGATTTTAAAACATTATGGTACGAAAATATAACAGATAGTACACGTAACACTATTTGGAAATATTTACAATTAATATTATTAACAAATGTACCAGAATTATCTGATCAACAATCATTTGGTGATACAGCTAAATTGTTTGAAGCAATTGATAAAGATGAATTTAGGAGTAAATTAGAAAGTACAATAGATCAAATGGGTGATTTTTTTGATACAAGTAGTAATAATTTTTCGAATGAAATTCCAAATGCTGAAAAAGTCCATGAACATGTCTCAAATATGATGAATGGAAAATTAGGTAATTTAGCAAAAGATATTTCAGAAGAAACTGCTGCAGATTTAAGTCTAAATATACAAGATGAAAAATCTTTAGATGGGGTATTTAAACAACTATTAAAGGATCCAAAAAAACTTATGGGACTTGTTGAAAATGTTGGAAATAAACTAGAACAAAAAATTAAATCAGGTCAAGTAAAAGAAAGCGAATTAATTGAAGAAGCCACAGAAATTATGAAAAATATGAAAAATATGCCTGGTATGGAAAATTTTCAAAATATGTTTTCAAAAATGGGTGTAAATAGTAATCAAAAAATGAACATGTCTGCAATGCAATCACAACTAAATAAAAATTTACAAAATGCAAAAAATAAAGAACGAATGCAAGAAAAATTAAAGTCAAAAGAAAAAAAGAAAGATCAATATATTGATTATTCTGACGCAATTGAAGAATCTAATAAAATTGCAGCACAATTGTTAAAGTCAGAAGGTTTTGATGAAGATGGTATAGAAAAATTAATTTTTAGCACAGGCGAAAAATATGAAAAAAGTTCAAAAGAAACTCCTTCAAATAAAAAAAAAAAGAAGAGAAAAAAAAATAAAAATTAGTGCTTATATATAATGATAACACAGTGGATAATTCATTTTAAAGATTTTATCAATAATTTTAAAATTTGGCCTGAAGAAGATATGGATACAAACAGTAAAACAAATACTATAATACGACTTGTATCTGTATTAACAGTACTTGGTTTTCTTATGACAAAAACAATAAAAGTTGTTGTTACAGGTGTTGTAACTATATTTGCAATTTTTATATTGAAATATGCACAAGAAAAAAAGAAAATTGAAAATTTCAATAATTCAAGTAGCTTAAGTAATGCAAAGTATACCCAACCAACAAAAGAAAATCCATTTATGAATGTTATGCTTCATGATATACATGAAAACTCAGATCGCCGAAAAGCAGCACCATCTTATGAACCAAATGTTCAAAATAAAATTAATCAACTAACAAAGGATACTGTAAATGAAAAACATGATAATTTATTTAGTAATTTAGGAGATAGTTTTAATTTTAATCAATCCATGAGACAATTTCATACTACAGCAAATACACAAATACCCAATGACCAAAAAGCATTTGTTGAATTTTGTTTTGGTAAATAAAAAATATATATAGGGTTATATATAATGCAAAGGAACTTTTATCAAACTACTAGAATTAAACAGGATAAATCCGAATTAGAACATGATAACAAGCAAAATTCTTTATCGGCAACATATACACTTAACAATTTTCGTCCAGAATGTCTTGCTAAAGATGCAAAGGACTTTGCAACAATCAGTGATCTAAACTTTAATGGATCACATCATGTTGGAATTGGTGGGTGTAATATTGATGATAACTCAGATATTTTATTACGTTCATTAACTAAAGATAAGTGCAAATTATCTTTAAATACTAGACAGTTTGTTACTGTACCATTTATGGGAAGAGGTACAAACGATCCGTCTGATGAATCCAAATTATTGCAAGGCGATCATTTTTGTAATCGCAAAAGCATTAATCCTTCTAGTGAAATATCATACTTAAATTACAGTCAAACACCTTTAATAGCTTCTTTAGAAAAATCAATGTCAAATGGTTCACATGTTGGTAACAAACAACAACAACAGTGGGTCAGAGGTGGTGTTCCATCTCGCGAACTTACTAGAGATAAAGATTAACATTAAATTTATTTAAATATTTAGTTATTTAAATAAATTATGTATAGTTATGAGTTTATTTGTACATATAAATTACACGATAATGAAGATCAAATATATGTATATAGAATTCAATTATTACAAGCCTTTAAAATGATAGATTATGATGAAACAATATTAGAATCAAATATAAATACACTTTATACAGAATTAAAAGAAAATCCCGTTGTATGTGAATTATTAGAGATTCTATTAGAATCTTCAAAGTACAAACAGTTTTTAAATATTGTCAATAATGAAAAATTAGCTACATTTAAAATACTATTTTCATTCGAATTGTTTGATTTAACACATAGGTGTTTATGTGATTTATTTAATAATAAAAATATTACAGATGTTAATAAAAAAATATTAATTAATGCAATAAAATTATGAAATATATTATAGTTTATCAAACGTAAGTATATGTCCTTTTACCAGATTTAAATCAGCTTTTCTAACAGAAAAAAATTTTGTAAAATTATAATTAAATTTTATTAAATGTTCTTGATTGCCGAACTTTGCTTTAATTAAAGTTTTTGTTATGAAATAATATTTTCCAACCCCAAAAGCATTCATATTTCCATTTGTTAAAAATTGTATATTACTGTTATTCCATGTATATACATTTCCTATTATTTTAGTAGTATTTGTTTTTGTTTTTTTTTCTTCAAACAGTACATTGACTATAAAATTATACATAAGATATATCTTACTTTTATAGTGTCCAGGTGAAGTTGGAAAATGACATATTGTTTCTCCATTTAATTTATCCGGATTATTAACAACAGTTCCTATTAAAAGTTTATTATCATACATATTTTTAATTATACTATGATATATAATAAATGGTTGTTCTAAACAAAACGGTATTTTTTCATTATTCTTTAAATGTATATTTATATGTTTTAATATTTCATTAAAAAAATTCTTTATAGTTACTGTATTTTTAAATAAAATAATACCTGAAGTAAATGTTGAATCGGGAGGTAAGTTATTTAATTCGTCATCATTAAAGAAATAACAATGGTTTGTTCTGTGAAAATTTTCTTGTAATACGTATAATTTATCGGATAAAGTAAGTGAAAATATATTTTGAATATCATTTGTTATTAATATATCACAGTCAAGATATAGTATGGTTTCATATTTATTAATATCAGGGTATTTAAATATTTTAAGTCTAGAATAAGCCGATTCAAATATTGTATTATTTTCCATTAACCATAATTCACCAAATATATCTAGTTCGTCAAATATATTTTGTATATCTTCTTTAAAATATTTGCTTGTAATTACTAAATATTTAACATTAGTTTTTTCGTTTCCATATAACCTATAACTTTTTAATAATACTGATATTAACTGAATATAGTTTTCTTGATGAAAAACACAAGAATATACTAGATTCATTTGTATATTTACAATAATATTTTTTATTATATTTTATTTATATATAATGCCTGATTCAAAAAATACTATCAAGAAGCGCGGTAAATCCAATTATACTCGCAAGGGACAAGCAAAAATTCAACGTAAGAAAAAACGAGCTAAAAAGGGTGGTTTTTTTGGACCATTTACAAGAAAAGCTACTTCGCAAAGAGGTAAAATGCAGGCAATAAAACAAGCAAAACAAGCAAAAACTTTAAGAAAAACTTTAGGGGGAGTTTGTGGTGATGAACAAGACCGTTTAACCGAGGCAATAGATATAGAACAGGAGGCACTTAAAAACTTCTTAACAAGCGAAGAAGTTTATAATTCAAAAAAAAAAATACATAATAGTGCTGTTAAAAATTTATCTAATGTACAAAAATCTGCACAAAAATGTACAACCGATCAAAATAAAAAAATACAAAGAAGTATCAGTAAACAACGCAATGAAGCTAATATAAAATACATGAGTGATGGGTTTGGATCATTAAAAAAAGGAATTAGTGGAACGGCTAACCGTGTAGGAAATGAATTTAATGCTGCACGAGAAAGAAGCAAACAAAGAGTGGCAACCCGTGCTATACAAAATGAGGAATTAAATAAAGAACGATTAAGAATAGCTAGAGAAGAAGTAATTAAATCTAACAGTTCTCAATTGGCACCAGAAATACAATCACCGCCAGAAATAGAACCACAACCATGAACAGGTCCTAATTATGCAATGGTTTAGTAGAACGACATTGATACAATGAATAATTATATCAAGAACAATTAAGAGTGTTCAAATTATTGAGATGTAAGTTAATAAAGTTTCTTGTTTAATTCATGTCGAATTTTCCGTTTTTATTTATATTTGTAATGTCAGGAATATTAACAGAAACTATAAATAATCTGATATGTAAATAATTAAATATTATTATATTAATATGAATATATTATTTAAACCAATAATAATAATAATTTTTTTTATTCGTGTACACGGACTTCCTCCTAATAAAAATGGGCTTGGAATGCATAAAAAGTATACTTCAAATACACAAAAATATTTAGATTTAAAACAAATAACAACAACTCAAGCATCCACTATTAGTAAAAGTTGGTTAATTAATATAATGTCGTTTGGTAATATTCACCCAGAAGATGAACATGTTATTTGTAAAATTAATGAGTTAGAATCTTATATACAAGAACATCGTACCTTGGACTATCGGTATTGTGCATGGATGCCAAGATGTAATTTTAAAACGAAAGAAGTAATATTTATAGTAATTTTATATGATGCAAACAATATTTTGCATGTAAAGCTATTATTACAAAACCCTTATTGGGATTCAATACAAATAGACAGTTTAGAATTAAAAAAAACATTATTAAGTTTAGCAGAAAAAGAGAACAAAAAACTAAATTTAGATGAAATATATGCAACTGATTTCAGGTATGCGCTTGAATGGCTTTACTAAAGTGTGCAAAATATATTATGGTAACAGACCTTATGAGTAAATATGTTAATTCTTTAGTAAAAAATGTAAATCGTGAAAATATACCAAAGGACGTTGACATTATATTTGATGGTGGTGCATTAAATTGTTTGTCTGGACAAGGAGTAGCGTTATATATTAAAGAACTTGAAAATCAAAATATAATACGTATTCACCGGATATCAGGATGTAGTTCTGGTGCATTTATAGCATTATTATATTTGACAAACATAAATTATGATTTAAATGAAGGGTTTAATATGGTAAGTAATTGTTTTAGAGAGAAACAAAATTTAACCGAATTTATAGATCAAATAAAAAAATACATATATAATAACTTACCAGATGATTTATCATTTTTAAATGATAAATTGTATATTACATATTATGATATGAGTGAATGGAAGCAAAAAATAGTTTGTGTTTTCGAAAATAAAGACCAATTAATAGAAATAATAATAAGGTCGTGTTATATACCTTATATTTTTGATAAACAATTAAAATATAAAGAAAAATATATTGACGGTGTAACCCCATATATATTTAGAGATAATAAGCGTGAGGCAATATTTATTATGTTAGTAACAAAGAAAAATTTTTCAAAATGTATTAGTACAAAAAACGAATCAAATTCATATTCTAGATTGTTAACTGGTGCAGCAGATGCAGATGTGTTCTTTTCTGGTGGTTATTCTGACATGTGTAGTTATGTAAGTAAGTGGAACGTATATTTTATACTTATTTTAAGATTACGAGAATTTGTTTTTTTTTTTATTGTTTGGATTATAGAAATATTAACTAAATTTTCTGAATATATACCAAATCAAATTTTAAGTAATACACTGTATCATGGATGTTGTAGATTTTTATCAAATATTTATATTGATATAGTATGTAAATTTTTGTTTTGATCTTATATACAAGTATAACCAACGCGAGTACATAATGACTGTTGTTTTTTTGTGTAACTAGCCATAATCGGGGTGTGTAAACAAAATTTGTGTGGGTAGCCTTGATCTATACAGGTTGTGTAGGAATCATAACCTTCAATATTGTTAATAGAAAATAAAATGGAAAGAGTTATAATGAAAAAAATGTATATTAACATTATATATATATATATATATTAAAGCTAATAACATATATACAATTAATGAGAAATTTATATAAAATAAGACATAATGCATTGTTATCAAAACGTAAACGATTTGACAAGTTAATTAAATTATGTAAAATTAATAATAACTTAATTTAGAAAAATTAAATTTAATGGTTTAATTAATTATAAAACTTGTATTTATAATTAATGATATAAATTTCTAGTGTAAATATAAGGTAATGGAAGGAATAACAAATAATATAGAATATGGGGATATAATTGATTTTATTGCACCTAATGATGAAACATTGCATTTAAAAGAATTTTTTGTAAATTATATAGATGAAAATATATTGCAAATTTTGAATGAAAATGGAGAGAAAAAACAGTTGATTATTGAAAACAATGACTTTAAAAATGAAAACATAGATTTAATAAAAATTATTAATCGTTCCGAATTATCAGGGTTTGCACTTCAAAATAATTTAATACCAAATACATGGATAGATATACATTTTTCAGGTGAAATTCCTTTTATAATTACCGGTGAAATAGTGAATTTAATAGAAGATCAAATAGAAATAAAAACAACAAGTAGTAAAATTATATTTATAGACTTTGGGTATCGTGGAATTCCTTTAGATCTCCTAATAACAAAAATAAATATTCGTACAAAACCAATTATTCAGAAAACAGACGAGGAAAAAGTAAGTGAACTAGAAGATGATGATATTTTAACAGAAGACATTGAAGCCGACGAAGCTAAAAATGCTTATGAAATTAATGATAAAGAAGATATTGATATCCAAGAAGAAGATGATAAAGAAAAATATATTGAAAAAATATTGGAAGAAGGAGATCAAATTAGTTTTGGTGATGTACTTGGTAGTGTTATGTATACAGTAGATTTGCCTGAATCACAAAAAAGATATAGCTTAGAAAATCAAACAAAAGATATATTAGATGAACTACTTTCTGTAATACCGAATAGTAATAGAACTCCTACAATTTTAAATAAAATTCATATACTTATATCACGTTATGAAGAACTCCGTAATGAATTTTCAGATTTTCATTCAAATAATGCAACAATAAAGAAAATAATTACAAAACCTCTAGTTGATGTTCTGAGTAATATGAAAACAGATTTAAAATGGTTAATGCCTGTATCGAAAATTAGAAAAAAATTATATGATATTGACGAAGAATTAGATGCTGAACCGGATATATTACGTAAAACAAATGCTGAATCTAGAATTTCTCAACATGATATTACAAGTATGGTTATGGATAATACTATGCCAGATAGTACAAATAATTATGAATATTTACAAGAATCACTGAAAGAACATTATATACCATTTGCTAATTTTGATGAAAATTACGAATTATTAACAGTGCAAAAACCTATTATGTCAATAACAAATAATGATGGTAATTTTATAACAAATGTTGCTGGTCAATCAAAAGAAGATAAAAATACAAATATTCAAATAAAGAAGAAATATTTTATGCAACAGTATTTGGATAAAGAACAAATAGGTATAAATTCATTTTTATCGTTACCATACACATACACAGAGTTTTCAAAAATTAACACAAAGTTAACAAATATTATGCATCGCTCTGATTTAAATATAAATTACATAAATTATTGGCAATTATTTCGTAATGATCTAAATATTAATACTATTTCTGTTAGTAGTGATTATGAAAATAAAAGAAAAAATATACATGTATTACAAAATTATGAACCTGAAAATAAAGAAATAAGTTTTAATGAATATATCAATAAAATTGTTCCTTCAAATGATAAAATTTTTGAAATGATAAAAGAATATATTGATGGTAATATAAGCGTCCATAATATAATAAAGTATTTTGAACCATACTGTGTATATAAACAAAATGTATCAAATCAAGAAAAACAACAATTTGTAGACTTTATAGAAGAAAAAATAGAAAAATATAAAGAAAAAAAAAATAAAATTATTGAATTACTAAAAGCTGGTGAAATTGATAATCAAAGCGAAATATCAGAATTATATAAATTTATAGAACAAGATAATGATGAAATATTAAAATTATATAATATAAATGAAAGTGATAGTAATGTGGAAATATATTTGAAAATACAAAAATACGATTTTGGTAAAATATTTAACAATATTCTTAAACAAAAAATGATAATATTAATACTTGGTTATGATTTATTAAAAGATATTACAAAAAGTGATAATAAAATTATTGCAAAAAAATACAATACAATTGATGAATTAGAAAATGATAATGATATGGATATATATTTTGATGCAGAGTATGACAATACATATTATGATATAATAAATGATTTTGAAGAAGAATTAGATAACCGTGAATATGATGATAAGATTATATTTATAATGGAAAAAATTAGAGAGCTTACTGCAGTAAAAAACATAGAAAAAGAAGCAATATCGATAATAAATAAAAAACGAATTGTTGAAAATGGTGAATTTGCTATTTTGGGTGATGATTATTATATTCGTAATGGTAAAACCTGGGATTTTTATGGAAAAATAGTAGATGATAACTTACCTGTATTAGATACTGTTGACGAAAAAATAAAGATATTGAATGAAAAAACGAAATCAGAGCTGAGCATAGAATTAGATTATTTCAAACAAAAATATTTATTATTAAAAAACATAAAAGAAAAGGAACAATATAAAAATGATATTTTAAAACTTAATATAGGAACAAGTGTCCAACAAGTGACAACAACCGTTTCACCACACGAGTTAGTTAGAGATGCAATATTAGGACAACAAGATTTTGTAAAACGACAAAATGATATTTTATCTTTTGTAAAAAAATTTACAAGAAAACCATTTACAAATGAGAATATATGGTGGTATTATTGTATTGAAACAGATACAAAATTATTACCATCATTCCTATATCATTTAGCATTATCTTATATATCTGGAAAAGATTATGTAGATACATTAAACATTATATGCAAAAAACAAGGAACAATTAGTGATGATGAATCATCGTGGGTTGATAAATATAGTGGATACAATATTTGTCCTATTTCTTTTGATACTCAAGAAGGGTATACTGAAGAAGGATTTAAGATAAAAAGTAGAGGTTTGTTACAAGAAGAAATTATAGTAGAAAAACAGTCTACGTTTGAAAATCCATATATTGAAATGATATCTAATGTAGTAAATTCGGTTGCAATTCAAATAGGTATTGATATAGAACATCATATAGATTTTATTATTAAAAATTCATATGAACAATTAGAAAAAGATATTCCAGGAATAAAAAAAACAGTAAAAAATGCAGCAAAACAAGAAACAGACATTCATAGACAATTAATAATAATTTCATTGATTTATTTCCTTATAGTTATTCAGACTAGTATTCCAAGAATAAAACTAAAAAAAAAGTATCCTGGATGTATTGCATCTTTAAAAGGATATCCATATAGTAAAAATGAAAAAGATATTAAAGCCGTACAATATATTGCATGTGTTGCAAATAAGACAAAAAGTTCTATTGCCCCATGGAATTCACTTGGAAAAAAATTTAATGAAAATACAATAGCTGAACTAATGTTATACAATATTAATGTTAAAAAAATTAGAAAATTACCATTAGTAAAACAGCTTTTAACAAAAAGAAAAGACTATGAAAAAACAAATCCTGAGAAAGACGATGTTATTATAACAAATGAAATATGGACAAATTTTTTACCATTACTTTATGAAACTGATATTGGTGTTATTGAAGATTTAACAGACATATTTATAGATTCATTTTATGAAAATATTAGAAAAGGTAATTTTGCACAACGTAATGAACTATTAGTATTACGTAGTAAAATAATTTATTTTTCAACAAAAATTCAAGAATTAATACAAAAAACTGTTTCAAAAAAGTATGCTTTATTAAATGGTAATAATAATAAGATATTTTTAGAAAATTCATGTTGCAATGATGGTGAATACGAGACATATACATATTTTTCTAACAGAGAACCTGATATTAATTTATACAATGAACAAATACATAAAATCTCTAAAGAATTAAAGAAGTTAAACATGTTAACAACTGCACCAATATTATATTATCCCGGAAATACAAAACCATTATATAATAACATAGTTGGAGGATACACAAAAGAAACAATTTACAGAGCATTTATTTATTTTTGCAAATTAAAAAAAAATCTTCTTGAAAATACTGGAATAAGAGATTTATGTGTGGAAAACATAAATTATACTCATGAACAAGATTTCAATAATATTATTGAACAATTAGAAAGTACAGGAATTAATTATAATCAGGAAAACTTACATGATTTAATGAATATTGTTAACGATTCTAATAAGGTTAATGTATATTATTATCCTGACAATAATAGCAATATTGATATTTTGAGAGTCACTATAAATGAGATAGATAGTTTAAATTTAAATAGTATACCCAGCTTATTTCGTTTAAGATTTATTGAATTACTTGACACTTTTAATATAGGATCTATTATTACAGAAAGCGAAGAGATTAGAAATTTAAAAAACTATTTGACTAGTGTTAACAATAGTATGAAAACATCTATATTAGATTTTTTTAAAGATAATTCAGTAGATTCAAAGTGTTTTGAATTTATAAATAATATTGAATTATTTGGAAATAATGACATGGAACAAAATGAAAATATATATCCAATGCAAACATTTATGAAAAAAAGTATTAGATATGTAACAAAAGTATTTCCATATATAATTCTAAATAATATAGACTATACAATGTTTAAACCACCAGACCACTGGAATATTTCTTATGGACATTCAAAAGACTTACACAAAATAGTTAATAAATATTATGAACCTTTTAAATTACTGTATAAGGATGAAAAAATAATTGATATTATTAGCGAAAAAATGAATGATTTAAAATATATTGATATATTATCGAACTATACGTATTTCTTTGCATCAATAGAAAATAGTGAATTTGATGGTAAAAGTATATTTGACAAAAGATTAACAATAATGATATTTAAATTTTATTTCTTTCTTTCAATTATAGGATATATAGATACTGTTAATCTTGATGTTACTACACAAGGAATAAAAACACAAAGACAAATAACATATTCAAAATCAGTTGGACAAATGCTTGAATCATTTATAAAGGTATTAATAAATGAAAAAGAAACAGTAAATTATAATTATGAACAAATACGAATAAAAGTAAATCGTTCACGAACAAACGAACGTGAAGAAATTAAAGAACAATTAAAGTTGAAAACAGATGAGGAACGTAGTGTTGAAAAAGATTTTATGAAGTACAAATTAGAAGGCTGGAATAAAGGTTTACAAAAAGGATTGCGTATATATGAAAAAGATACATATGACCAAGAGAGATTAGATATGGAAGACAAAAAATTGAGAGATATTAAATTAAATAAATCAACAAACGAAGAAGATTACAATGTGTATGAAGTTGATGATTTAGACTTTATGTTAGAAAATAGAAATGATCAAGATATAGATAATGAAGTTAATGATTTGTCGATGTTGCCTGAAGATGACGATTATGGACTAAATGATGGGGATGAAAATTATTAAATATTATTACAAGTTCATATATATATTATTGAAAATGTAATAATGCGGGGACTCGAAGGATAGCAGGAATTCGGGGCAAGCGGTATGCCAGATGAATATCATTGTACAAAAGGACAAAAACATAAATTTACTCACGAAAGAATATCTTACAAAATTAAGTCAGTCAAAATATGGTTTGTGTTTGCGCGGATATTGAAGTAAATGTCACCGCGAAGTTGAATTAATGGCATTTGGAACTGTACCAATCATACCCCCCCGAAGTATCTATGAATCCACCAATAGAAAATGTTCATTATATTACAGCAAACAATCCCGAAGAATTGAAAGAAAAATAAGTGTCATAGCTGAAAATAAATGGGGAAAAATGTCAAAGGCGTCTTCTGAATGGTATGCTAAAAATGTACATAGCACAAATTGTTGGAATAATATGATAGATCATATATTGTATGTATAATATTCATTTGACCTGTCGGACATTTTGAATGATTAAATGTGTAAAATAACAATCATATAAAACATTTAAGAATAAATCTTTCAATATAAATACCACGACTTCTATAAATATGTTGTGACGGTTCTTGATTATGATAATCTTTTAAGACAAATTGTAACATTTTTTTATAAGTAGACAATGGAGTATTTTGTATTTTTTCTCTGCTTACACTAATCCACTTACCACACCCCCATCTAAAATTTTTTTTATATTCTTCTCCAAAAAAATTATAATATACTTCTCCAACAGTTTCATCATAATTGTAGAATTTATTGTTTTTATCAGGAAGATCGCTTCGTGATATATAAACTAATGTATCTTTATCAGTACGTATAAATTCTTCAAATCTTTTATGACAACTACCAGATTCTTTAATTAATTGATCTTTTCGATAATTAAATGAACCATGAGTGAAAAATGTTACATCAGCTAAATTTTTGTAATTATTTATTATATGTCTTAATATTGTATCTGCAAGATGCCCTTTATTTTCTAATTTTATATGTTCATATTCTATATCTTCACCTTTATTGTATATTGTGATATAATTTTTATAATTTTTACACCATGATATATCCTCATCATATCTTGATATTACCATTTCAAAATTTTTCTTAGTTTTTTTATATAAAGACTTTGATAATTTAAATGGTTCAGTTGAAGTAGACAATCTTCCTATTTTTTTCATATATATTTAATATGTTGATTTATTTAAAATGATATTTCAAATCAACAATATTCAACAATATTCAACACCAATCATTTTTCGTTTATTGTATAACATCATAAGTATTTCTTCTTTGATGTCATTCAGCATTGTATTCGAATCCCTGTTTTTTTTATACTTTTAAACGATTCCACAATACTTGGGTACTTTTCTACATATTCATCATACCAGTTTTCTAATAAAAATTCGTTATAATCATACAAATCATCAATTTGTGCCTTTTTATCTTGTATTTGCCATTCATTGTCTTTATAAATCATTATGTACTTACCTTTGATAATTATATATTAATGTTTTCACACAATGATTAGAATCTTTTATACAGGTAATGTAATCTTTTGGTGTCAAATGACTGTAATCCGTATCTTTATGATTCAATAGTTGAATATTCATTGTATTATTTATGATTGTACCATGATTCACGCTTCCATTATTAACAGACTGTTATATATTAGTTTCCAATAAAAATTGAAACTTAAATTATTTAAAAGTTATATAAGCATAACAAGACGTGTCATACAAAAATATGAAGTATGATAGTAGGCAAATATTAAATGCGGTAGTTCTGCTTCCTATTGATTTACGGCGGTATATTGTACGTTTATTACCAAGAACTGAAAGTGCTGAACTAATTAAAAAATCATATTCAAAAATCAGACTTACGTATGTGAGAATTAAACAATTTACGGATAACAGTTTCAATAAATATAATGTTTGGAATGATTTAAACCCATCACATTTGGAAAGTGTATTTTATGGTGACGAAAAACATATCGTAAGAATAAATATTAGTAAAGGACAAATTATAAAATTAAAATCAATAGGTGTCTTACCTAGTGGAATCCGTTTGTGGTGGTAAATTTATAAAATGACGTATGAATATTAAAATACGTATACGATATGCTGTTTCATATGTATTGAATTTGTATTACAATACATATTTTTTTTAAAAATAGCGAATTTCATGGTAAAAGGGTTAAAGGTTTTAGTGGCTATGGTCATCGTGATTATGATCATCGTATTGATGATTGTTGTTATCAGCCATGATAACAAATGATGTTACCAAAAGCCCAACTATAATAAATACAGTGACTGCTGCTCCGAGTGCTCTCCTCCAACCAGTATTTTGTGATTGTTTGGATTCTTTATCACTTTGCATAAGAATTTGTGTCTGTTGCATATTTTATTAATTATTCTGTAGCAATCTTTAGTATATTTATAAACAATACTAAAAATTGGTTAATATCCAGATTTTAACAACTGCCAAATATGTACCTATTTTTATGTTTTTATATTTTGTTCAAAGCTGTATTTTAATATAAAACAACCGAGTATTGCTCTACACAATGAATGAAAAGTTATGCATAATAGTTACCCATTGCGAATAAATTATTACATTCGTTTAGTTTTTTTTCCGGGTTTTTTTTTCTTTTTTTTTTGTTTGCTGGTGATTTGTTGTTTAATTGCGTGAAATTTTGGAATTCCAGTTAAATCATGTCCACCTCTTAAATAACCTCTACTATTTAACCTAATGTTATTTGTATTAGATCTTTGAAATTGTGGTGCCATATATTGTGAATCGGTTATATTAT
>CERI01035870.1_pt1 | contig 21204 bp, 27 predicted proteins | sample 350261 | NCBI WGS metagenome assembly CERI01 (sample SAMEA2620979, study PRJEB7988) | marine metagenome | isolation source: saline water (ENVO:00002010), including
GTTCTGGTTCTGGTTCTGGTTCTGGTTCAGGTTCTGGTTCTGGTTTTGATTCTGGTTCTGATTCTGGTTCAGATTCGGGTTCTGATTCTGGTGTATAGAATATGTTTTTCATATAGTCATAAAAATCAGTGTATTTATCTTTTTTTATGATATTCGTTTCATAGGTTATTTCTTTATATTGTCGTAGTCCTGTTTCTTCAAACGGATCAATATGTGACGAATTATACATATTTGTGTTTTTGTTTTGAAAAAGTATTATATTTAAATTTATATATTATTAAAAAGGTATGTGATAAATTCCGAATAACTTCTTTGAATAGCTGGAGAAGAATTATTTGTACAATGTCTCATTATTTCGTTCCATTTTAAAAATGAACGTTTTACTCTTTTTCGTCCCACTTCAGATACGTATTTTATTTTAACTTTATCATATGACATTGTTTTTTTATTTAACAATTTATTTGTTAGATTATGCATTTTTACCATCCATTTGCTTAGTGTAATTCTAGATGTAAAATCAGGTGGATAATGTTTTATATGATTGAGGTAATTTTCTTTACAACTTTTACACGGTATAAGATTTGGTATATGGAGAATAATTATATTTTGAAGAATTAGATCATCGCCACAATAGTTGAAAGTAATCCAGTGTAATAAATCCCACAGATGACGTCCCCACAAATTAGGTGATATGCTGTTCATTAAATAAAAAGATATTTTTATAAAATATGAGTTTTAAAAAATCACCATAATTTGATGATTTTCTTCATTGGTACACGCTAAGCAAATATCAAATGTTTTAGGATTACAGAATATATATGCCATATCTGAATTAAACTCAATCAACCAAAGAATATTTAAAAACTTTTCACTAGATAAATTTACACATGATGTTATATTTGATGATTCAATTAAATCAACGATAGAATGACAGGAATATGATTCGCATTCAGATTCAATATTTAATTCTTTATTGTTAAAGGATAATTGAATTTTTTCAAATGAAACAGATATTTTTTCTATTACCCATATTAGTTTCGGGACAGATATTTTTCCAGGTAAAACATTTTGTTCCAATCTATCGAAATCAAAGTTGTAACTCTCTGGTCCTTTAAAGTCTACAATTGGTTTAACAGTTGTTTTCAATGAAATAAATTCTTGTTGTTTTTTCCTTTTTAGTACTTTCTGTATTGGTTTAATGGTGATATTATTTTTCAAGTCCCAGTGAAAAAGGAATGTTTCTCCACCTTTAAAAGCTTTGAGCAAATTATGAAATTTAATTGTAGAAAATTGAAATGCAACCCCTTCGCTTGCTACACAAGAATCAATTAGATTGATATCGTTGTTTTGTATAAGACCATCTTCGAAGTCAATAATATACTTATCATTATACAATATAAAAGTTGCAGAACTAGTTATTTTGGATAATCTTGATAAAGACAACTTATATTTCCCAGCAGACTTAATTTCAAATGATATCATTAAAAACGGGCTATAAAAAAAACCATATGCGTCAAATTAATAAACACAGAAATTTTAGACAATTCGTCACATATCATATATTTTATAAAATGTGTGTTAATCAAGTATTGAGATACATTACGGTTGAATATACACATTTGTGAATTAACTTTTTTGCGGTTTAAATTATAGCATAAAATAAATTTGCTTATACAATGAACATAAAAAACATATGTATTTGTGCGTTTATTTTATATGTTGTACTTTGGATAAGATATTCTTTGAATGCATTTCCTGATGACAATACTTTGCATATTGAAAGTCGGAATATTCCAGTAAGAAGCGATAATTTACTAACACTGTATGAGAATCCTGTGTCATTTAATGATACTGGTAGAAAAATGAGTGATAAGAGAATACATCGTTATTTCAGTTCAAAGATAATTTCTTGTGATTTACCAAGAACTAAACAGTCATATATATTTATATTCGCTCCAAGTCAAACAGAAAATTTATACACATCCTACTTTAAAATTAATCCAATAAAGCAAAAGCAGATAAGTAATGTGTTGATGTATGATATAGATTTAAACAAATATCCTCTCTATAAGAATTCGGTATATACAGAAATACCCTTATCTGGTAATCAATCGTTATATGTTCCAAGAGGTTGGTGGATTTATACTGACACGCCAGAAAGTTTTACAATCTTTTAATCAAATGTAATTATTGTAGATGACGTTGTTCTTGTAAAAGACCTCTTAGAATCTCCAGTAAATTCTTTTTTTTTCTTACGTGTTAAAGTAGTCTTCTTTGAATCTTCTTTCATATGTTTTTCCAATAATTCATAATTTTCATAAATATATTTTAAAATATGGTTTTCGATTGCCCATCTAAAGAAATTCATTTGTCCAAGTGTAGTTATTATTTCGTGATTATGTTTTGAAAGTTTAATTCTATCTCTGCGACAAAATGGGTCAATAGATTTTTTTGAGTATGCTTTTAGTTGTGCCTTATAATTATTGAATATTGAAAATGCCTTCCCATCAACTTCATATTGTATTCTATTTACCTTTGCGTATTTTGTCACAAACCAGTCAATCATTCTTAATGAAACTAAAGATCTTTCATGTAATATTTCTACGAATGTATCCATATTGATTCTATCTTCATAGTACTTGAGTAAGGCGTCTAGTAATAAACTATTCTTTGATGTATTTATATTCATTATTTTCAATAAATGTATCTAAACCTTATACAATATTTATCTGAAAGTTAAAAAAAAAGAGAAAATTAATATAATATCATTATGATTTAATGAATAAAAAAGTAAAACTTTCAATAATCATTTTATTAGTTATTTGTATACTCAAGTTGTTTAGAACGTTTTTTATATTAAATAAGGAAATACCCAAAATTCTTCACAAAACCGGACCACTGACATATAGTAATCTTAGTCATAATACACAAGAATTATTAAGTAAAACTATAGAAATGAATCCTGATTTTAAACTTGAATATTATGATGATAAACGATGTCGGGATATAATACAGAATAATTTTAAAAAAGAAGTATTATATGCGTATGATAACTTAGTTCCAGGTGCTTACAAGGCCGATTTATTTAGATACTGTATTTTGTATCTTTACGGTGGTGTGTATAGTGATTTGACGCAGATATTCAAAGTTCCATTCAACGAAATTATAGATTTTAAAAAAGACAAATTAGTCTTAGTTGAAGATGCTATGATTAATAATTGTAGAAGAATACGTGGAATACAAATAAATTTTATTGCATCATATCCAAGAGAGAATATATTTTTACAAGCGATAGATAAAATAATTAAAAACGTAAAAAACAATTATTATGGAGAGTGTTCATTATCACCAACAGGACCTTTATTATTTAGAAGAGTTTATGAACTATATGGGCCAAAAGCACGAATTGAATTGATTCAAAAAAAAGGGGAAAATGCGTTTGTTTATAATAAACTAACTGGAAAAATCATATATTTTAACAAGTCTTCTGATCACAATATAAATATTAATAAAAATAAGTCAAATAACTATGATACTATATGGAAAAATGGAGGTATTTATAATAATCATTTATGAAATTGACTGTCATAATCGAGTATAATCGGTGTTATAGTATTCGTTCTATAGTCGATTGAAACTGGCTTATGTCCATCTATGAAAATAACACCATTTTTCTGCATTTCTATTACTAATTCCATTGGTAATTTTTGTCGTATTTGTATATAATTCATTCGTTTTGTTTTTAAAACAACTTCTAAAGTCTGTCCAACACTATTTGTATCATTTGTGGGTAAGATTAAAATTCTAATTGAGTTTTGAATAACATTTCTGTAATCTTTTATAAAATTCAGGATAACATGTTCTACATATTTCATATTATTTTGATTTGATACTACAAATTGCATGTGTAGTGTTGGCTGTTTATCTCTAAAATAATTATTTAAATTACTTCTCCACATAAGGGAATTTGGAATTTCTTCAGTACCAACGATACTTTCTATTTCTGTGTTAAACCCTTTTATATTTTTTATAATTCCTTCAACTTTATCGGTTGAAACATAGTCCCCTACTCTATATTTGTCAAATAATTGAATAAATATCCCACATGCAAAATCCTGTATAGGAATCTGTAAAGTCAGTGGAACTATAAGTGATAGAATTCCAAATGTTCCTAAAAGAACTACCGTATTAATATTGGATATTTTGAATGCAATAAAAATAAATATTATCATAATAATCATTCTTAATGCGAAAGAGAAGTAATTTAACAACTTATTTTTTCTCTTATTTACATTATCTTTTTGAATTTCTCTTCTAACAATGAGATTAGAAACTAAATTCGAAATTGGGAATGAAAGTATGATTATAATTGTTGATATTAGATAAAGTACATATTGGTGCATTTACTATATCTTTTTTTTTATTTATGAATTTTATAGTGGATATGGTGTATCAATGTGAAATGCCTAATATTTATCCTTTTTATATAATTAAAGACAATTTGTGTATTATTCCAGTACATAATATAGAACAGTTAAATGCTTATGTAAATAAAGAAGGAATGGAAAAGACTGAGAAACACTTATATTTTAATGAATATTTTAGTATATATAATTCAATTGGACCAATTTACATTAACGCTAAAAGAGTTTAGAAGAATTTAATCCACCTGTACATTACATGTTTTAATGTATATTTCTTCAATTGGTTTATCCATGAAATCACAGTCTGTTTTTGAAAATCCAATTATGTGTTCCATTCCTTTTACAACTTTTCCAAATGCAACATGTTTATTATCAAGATGTGGGGATGGTTTTAAAAGAATAAAAAATTGAGATGAATTTGTATTTGGTCCAGAATTTGCCATACTCAATACACCAGGTTCATCATGTTTGTTAATGAAATTTTCATCATCAAATGGTTTTCCATAATGCGATACGCCCCCTGTTCCATCACGATTTGTAATATCTCCGCCTTGAATCATGAAGTCTTGTATAATTCTATGAAATGGTATATTTACAAATTTCTGTTTTCTACAGAGTTCGTAAAAGTTGTATGCGGTAATGGGTGTATTTTTGAAATCGAGTTCAATTTCAACATTAAAAACTTGTCCGGCAGTTCGATAGTCATTATTCACAATTTGTAAATAAACCTTACGTGTTTCAATTTTGTCTTTAGATGAACTGGTAAGTTTCTTATTACTATATCTAGAAATAGTATCGCCAATATTTTCTGTCATATATTTAAAAAAGAACCCGAGACATAGTGCTATAATCAGTAATGATATGATGATTGATATTAAACTTTCCATATTAAAACTTTTTTTTTTATATACATTATACAGCATGGCAATGAAAACAAAATCTCGTCGCAATAATAAAAAAGTAAAAACAATGAAACGTTCAAAAACAATTAAACGTTCAAAAACGATTAAACTTATGAAAAAAAGAGGTGGAAGTAGTTATAATATGCCACTCAGTTATTTTGGAAAACCGCGCCAATCTAGTTTTATATCGGAAGCAAATGCCTCCACAAAATGTGCCATGCCAGATAATCATTCATGGAATTGCTTTAAACCCACACAAAAAATGTTCAAAATATAAATTTTCTATTTATTCTTTTCAACTTCAGGAACCACGTACTTATCAACTAAATGTTGACCAACTTTAACAGACGCATCGTGTTGAGATAGTTCACCCGTCGTAACTTTTGAATGTAATTTGAGCATTTTATTAAGCATAATGTCGTCACAATTATGTGAGCAAATCATATCAAAAAGTTGTGGTTTTTGTTCAACAAAATCAGCATACATATTTTTCAATTCATCTTTAGATATTCGTTGATCTCTAAATTTTGAACGAATATCGTAAACAACATCCATTATATATAAATATATACATATTATCTTTATGCTTTTAAACTTTTATACGTAAAAGGGTGAGACTTTGCAGTTTATACTTCTAGGGTTTGTTGGATTAGCACAAACGGGTGTAGTTTTTTCACATTCTTGATGTGTAGCAACTGGTAGAAGTGGTCTGTAATCAATAGGGGTTGGTATACAAGGTCTATGATTATCTTTCACTACAATTCTATTTGGGATATAACAATCAAATGGTATGGCAGCTTTTTCTTGTGGATTAAAGCATAACCATTCCCATCTGTCAAATCCGGTACCTCTAAGAGTAGATGCGGGTGTAACATATCTTGATTCTATAGAATGATAGAAACAATCTTTCCAGTTAGTTAAATTCCCATCTTTGGAATTACATCTATTATCTCCCATTGATGGATTTGAGAAATCCTCTTTAATATTTTTAAGTGATTTTCTTGTTGAATTATTGAATTTATAACCATTTTTAACATTTTGTGATACCCATCTTTTTTCTGGGCATTTAGAAGCTGGTTTATTAATATTTAGAAGTTCCGAATTAATATCAACTAATGCTCTACTTCTATCTATACTATCTCCACCATACTGTAAACGCACAGTTGGTGCCCATGGATAGCAATAGTCGCAACCATTCGGTGGTGTTGAAAGCATATAATCTCCGGGACCCACAGACTCATGTACTAATTGTTTATACTGACACGTATCGGAATTTAGACGGTTGAAACTCATATTTCTTAATATATATTTATATAATAAATGTTCTATAAGTAAGAAAATAAAAGCCCGGAACCTAAGAAATGATATATAAATCAATATTAAAACAATATAACGAAATCTGAATAATATAGATTACGAAAGACGAGGGTCGAGTAATCCAGACCAAAATTATTGGTCAAGATTTGGTATGATAAATACTAAATATCTACTGTTAACTCGTCAGAAAAAACGTGGTTGTTCTAGTGTAAATTTCAGGGGAGGGATACTCTTAGGGCAAATACTTCGTTTTTGGTCGTTGGGGCAAGACTTGATTACGGTCGCTTAGCCACTATAGAAGTCCTCGTATGTATTATTTCTTACGCACGGGATTTTTAAATAACATTGTTTTCTAAAAAAAAAATTAGCTGGCATATTGTACTGTGTGCCAGGGGCGTCTACATTTTGGCATATCTATTGGTGGAGGAAGTGGTACAGGGTCATATCTGATCATTTGACAAGGGGGAAGATGAACCTTGCTCGCATCAATTTGAAGAGGAGCATGGCAAAATTCACCTGGTACATAAATTTGTTCTTGTTTATTCATTCTCCAAGAGTTTTTCTTTTCTGGGCATCGTGTATTATATCTTGTTTGTCCTCGGAGATCATTCTCAAGATCAACAAGACTTCCTTTTATTTGACTAACATTGTTTCCACCTACAGTTCCCAATTCAAGACGACATGGATCGCATCTGTAATATCTGGAAGGGTCTAATGTATACGAAAGTTGATTTGTGTTTTGTTGGAGATCTGTTTTATAACAACAATTATCATACATAAGTCTGTTTGAACTCATAATAATTAATATATTATAATATTTGATTTTTCAAATATTTATCTATCAATAAAAAAACACAGCACTTATAAAAAAATATACATATACGAATATATAACGGAATAATTTTTATTAATAAAAATTACGAATGGTAAAAGCCCCCAGGGTGATTCGAACACCCGATCTTTGCTTTACTAGAGCAACGCATTGCCACTTTGCCATGGGAGCAAGATTAAGAATAGAAAGAAACTTATCATTTTGTTAAATTGTAAAATTTGGAATATTTTCTATTAGATAAATAAATCTATTTTTTAAATAAAAATAAACGCAGTATATAAATTCAACACAAAGCCGTATCAATGATACCCTTTAACTCCCCATTATATTTTAATTCTAAAGCCAATAAATGGTCTTGTGAGTCATGTTCAATTAGTTCACAGTTATCGCATTTCATCACATATTCGGCATGTTTTTTATCTACACCAGAACTTGAACTTTTAGAATAATGTATAACAACCTTGTTTCTAAATGGAACATAGTTAGTTAAATCAAGTGCTTTTTGATATAAAGGAGAATCTTTGCGTAAGGTTCTTAGATATTTGGCATTTTGCGGAGCATTATAAATATCACCGAAATCATCTCTAACTGTTGTTAACACAGTTTGTGGATTGAATACTATTGTATGATGAAAATTTAAAATCTGTCCATATAATATTGCGGCGTATCCTCCAGCGGAACATCCAAAAGCAACAATTCTATCATATGATTTTTGATTTATTAATTTCCTTACTAACGCAATTCCATTCTCAAGACCCCGTTTGTCGTGTCTAAAACCTAATAAGTAATATCTACATGTTACACATTTAGAACCAGGGGGACCTGTATCTCTTAAAAAAAGTTTATCAACATTTTTATATTGTTTCATGAAATTGTAAAAATTAAAAGTTGGAATACTACCTTTGAATCCCATACCTGCAAAACTAATAAACAATGTTTTACTATCATTATCTTCATATATATAATCGTCTTCATCAGTCCAGTGATGTTCATTTACATCAGAGTAATCAATATCTCCAAGTACGAGTTTAGCTTTATCTATAGGATAATAGAGTTTTGTATTTCTTAATAGCGGTTTGAATTTATTTACCCAATTTCCACAATTCTCTGGTATTTTCTGAACATGTTCGCGGATGGTTCTTCCTTGGTTATTAAAGAAAAAACTTACTAAAACATATCTTCTTCCTTTGGTTATAGGTGTGACTCCGTGCATCAATTTAGATTCAAATACGATTATGGATCCTTTATTTAACTTGAATTCCTTTTTTAGAGCCGGGAAATGAAGTAATCCACCTTCATAATCTGATGGGTCTGATAAAGCACATACCATAGAAACCTTTCTGTATTTTGTCTCCCTCGCATCATCTGTATGTAAATTATAAAATCCACCGTCATCACTGTCATAATATCCAACTTTCCATACCTCTCTAAATATAATATCAACATCAAATGTTTCTTTTATTTCAGTATAAAGTTTATCATAAATATAATTGTCAATTGTAGATAATATTGGCATTGAGTTAAAAAATAAATCCTTTCTTATCTTTTGTTTTGGATTTACATAAGTTCCTACCTTTCCTTGATGATAACTTTCATCATCATGCGAATTATTTTTTATGAAATCAATAATGTTATCATCAAGAACATTTTCGTACACACGATACATAAATATATTCTAGACAAAATTAATACCATCTTGAGTCCAAATATTTGGTTTTTTAATCATCTCTTTATAACACTTACCGATTGTAACCTGGGATGTCTTTGCCGCAGCTGCGATATCGTTTCTTGACACTTTATCTTTTATCGACAAATGTAGTGTCGCAACATAAATTGCCGAGGCCGCAACAGATATAGGTGTATTTTGAGACAAAATATCATTTTGCTTACAAATTTGACTTATTTTTCTTGCCATTTCTAATAATGTAGTGTGATCTTCCAAAAGATTAGAGCAAAATCGTGCTAAATAATCCTGACATTGACATTCTTCTTTATATGAAATATGATCTTGTCCGGAACGATTCCACAATTCTGTAAATTTTTTATTTCCCTTCGTAACCCATTTATCACTTATTTGAAATATTTCTGCTATTTCTTGTGATGTTCTCGGAACACCCTGCTTTTTGCATGCCATAAATAAACATGCGGCAATTAGACCTTTTCTCATAACACCACGAGCCGTATGCAATTCAGATATTATTTTATAATATTCATGTGCAAGTTTTGTTACATTGGCAAGAATGTGTCCATTCAGAGACCGCAAAGAAATATCTTTAAAAATATTATTTAAACACCGCTCTTTATATGTCATGGCACTCCAAGCGTGAACTTTTTGAGAACGACGCATTTGATAATTTGAAGATGATGTTGACAACATTATAGTACCTTTTGAAGATTGAGGTAATAATTTATTTATTACAGTACTACAACGTGTTGTGTCTTTACCCGTGTCATCCGAATAATTTCTCCACTCTGCTGTATTATCAATCATCTGTTCAATTAGATTTCCACAATTTATACACTCCCAAATGTCATGACCATGAGTTGTTGCCGGTAAATTACAATCTTTACAAACTACGCCAGTGGAATCACACTCATTATTTATTGAGATTTCAGAAGTCTTAAAAGTATAATCCATTGAAAACAATTTCTCATAATTTTTAATCTCTTCAAGATTCATTCACTGGTCATATATGTATCTTAAAATATTCTTATATCATTTTTATTTATTTATTCAAAGATAAATTAAATATTATATTTGTGATTATTTTATAAGATGATAATATGACATCTAAAACAAGATTAAATAGCCATTTAAAGAAACGTGAAATAAAAGAGAGAATTGAAATGCTTCAAGCTGAATTGATTGAACTACAAACTTTGTCGGGAAACGAACTTGAAAATTATTATATGAATGTTAAAAATTTGGATGATGATGCGTTAACCGTTTTTTGGAAACCTAAACAAGCAGCTATTAATGCGTACGAGGGTAAATTAATGATACAAGCCGCAATTGATGGATACAAGAATGTTCTTGAAATGTTGACAAAGGCTTACAATGGTGTCCAATCAGCAAATGGTACATTTACTGATGTTGAGTGGTCTGAACTTAGAGATGAATTGAATGAATTAATCGCTGGAATCAAAACTGTTGCTAGATTTACAGAGTATAATGGTACTTACTTGATTGATGGAAAATATAAGAGTTCTAACAAGGAAAATAAGGCTACATTTTTAGTTGGAATTAAACCAACAGATACAGTAACATATACACCAGTAAATATGAATCCGAGAGTATTGGGTGAAATAACGTTAGATGAAGTTATTTTGGCGGATGACGAAGCCACTGAATTAGACAATGTTGTTCTCGACCATTACTCAAAAGATGGTCATGTAGATGAAAATGGGGATTATATAACAGTTTCTATTACATCTACTGAATCCGCAACAGTTGCTTTAAGTAGTATCAGCGAAGCAATTTCTAAAGTTAAGGACGTATTGACAGATGCATCTCTTACAGTACAAGAACTAGATAGGATTCGTGGTTTTATGGAAGCAAAATCCGAAAAAGGAGCAGAATTTCTTTCTGGATTCAAAAATGTAAGAGCACAAGAAATTGCTACTGAGCTTGAAAACTTGAGTAATCAACTAGAATTGATTATTTCTATGTCCGAACTATAAAAATTCTGCGTAGATTACATATAATTTTCAAATGGAACAACAGTATGAATTATGGATTTTATTTTTGAAATACTAAATAATATACAACCAGATTTTATTGAATGGGTTATCAATACACTTGAAAATATTATTAAAGAATTAAGTAAACTATCAATTAAAAAATTGGAAACTAGTGTTGAAAAATGTGTTGAACAAATAAACCCAGATAATTTTACACTACACAGTATTGGTATTAATAATATAGAAGATATTGATGTTTCTCCAGATATATTTGGGAATAAATCAAAGAACCATAAAATTACATCTCCTGTACCCGATGATACTGATAACGATTTTGTGATGGATACTTTAAATAGAATGGAAAAAATGGCATTTTTATTATCAAACGATGCTATGTCAAAAAAAGAAAGATTATATTACTCAAAAAAATTTTCTAAATATGTACAGAGTATTCACAAGAAAAAATTATTTGGAGATGAAGACGAATTGTATGTCAACAACTGTAGTTCTTCAATAAACACACTAATTATTATTACAAAAATCAAAGACCAACTTAAGTTACAAACACCAATTATTTAATTCTAACTAAAATATCATCTGTGAGACGTGTAACTAATTCAAATACTCTATCTTTAAAATCACTAAACGCTGTCATCATAGCGAACGCTATAATTATACCACCATTTGTTTCCTTTGTCAACATATGTTGATAACCTAAAGCCCCTTCAAACGGATATGGAATAGATCTTACTGTTCGGCGTAGAATATTAGAAGAAATCATAATAACAGCAGCTTGAATTGATATTTGAAAAATAAGTACGGAACTTTTCGTTTTTTTTATATCGGATTTATACATCTTTTTGAACATAACATTTAGTAACGAAACCATGATTATAGCACCGAAAAGATAGTAAATTCCAAGTAATCCAATGTCGGTAAATTTTATAAGTCTAAATAAAAATAGTTTTATTATATCCATTAATAATTGATAATAATATTTTTAATATATTCTAAGACCATCTTATGACATACCCCCAACACACTAAAGTGTGTGGGGTAGTGGCTAAGTCACAGTCATCAAATCTTGCCCTTACGAAACAAAACGAAGGGCTTTGTAATCGTACAGAGATTATAAGATAGACTTTTTGCCATAAGAGTACCCCCTGAAATTTACAGTGGAAAAACAGAGTCAGAAACCACCCCACAGTAAGAGCAGGTTTAGGTTTTTCTACCGAGATACCAGTAGATATTTATTATTTTTTTAAAACTGCGTTCCAATTTCCTTTTTCCCAAAATATTTTATTATTTTTAATATTGAAATTATTACAGAAATTTACAAAAGATGTCTTGTCATGTATATAATAATACCGATTTTCCTTCTTAAATGGAACTATATTATCTCCAATAACAAAACGTCTTTTCTTTGAAAATTCATCACTTTCTAAAGCCCACACTGTAATTAACAAATCTCCACCAGGTTTTAGAACTCTCAAAAGTTCTTTAACCGCATTAATTCGTTCAGTTTTATTCTTCAAATGATGAATAACCGCTATACACATTATAAAATCAAATTCATTGTCCGGATATGGAATTTCTAAAATACTACCTTCTTTTACACTATGTCCCTTTTCATTACATATAGTCACAAATTTCCTACAATTATCTATTCCAACAATATTGGTTTTACTTTTGTAAAAGTCTATATTTTTTCCGTTTCCACAACCAGCATCTAAAACCTTTGAATTATTATCAAATGATACACCAAAATCTTGAACGGATTTCCATACTGAATGTCGAGTCGCAGAGAAATCATACGCATTTTTTTTATAAAATTCCATTAAATTTTATTTTACCGATATTTTATCAAATATATATCATTTTTAAATGGACGGTGTGGTTATTGATAAAATCATACTAACCGCCATGCAGTTAAGATGGATACTTGTATGTAAAGAAATAAAATTATTCTTTAAATTCAATATAAAAAGACGCCCATGGAAACTATTCTATAAATTAGTTCTCCATGATTCTGATTTTTTTGAATTGATATCATCACCAAAATCAAGAAGAAACTCTCTTATAAAGTTTAATATGTTAACGAGAATCTCTTCATTTATATGAAGTGAATCTCTTCATTTATATGAAGTGAATCTCTTCATTTATATGAAATTAAACTCTGGTAGAGAGTCGTAATTTTTTCTGTTGTGATAAAAGGGCTTGTTCTATATTTTTTATATCTTTATTTTTCAAGACTATATCGTCACTATTGCTGTATCTTTCAGCAAATCTTTTTTTTATGAATTCACTGGCATTTTCACGAAATTTTTCAAATTCACCTCTAGTTTCCAACTCGGTACTAAGATCATCTATCATTGTTTTTATTAGATGTTGTGTATTTGTAACGTTCCACTGTTGTCCATCATAAGTCTTTGATGTTTTTTTCTGCTGGTTTATTATTCTGAGATTATTTTGTTCTGGTATATCCGGATTAAAGAATTTCTTTGATAAAAGTTCTGCCCAGCATGTATTTACACCTTTTAAAATTTCTACAACATTTAGATTATCGGGCAACTTACTTCTACTAAAAGGAGTCATACTAATATTAATATTTGTTAGGGATTCAATATGTCCATTATTTGTTATATTACCACCACCAATAGAACGATTCTCAAGTTCGGCAATTTGTTTCGCTTGATCATCAATTAATTTTTTATGCTCTTGTAATTCAGCATTCATTGAGTACATCTGTTTCTTCATCGTATCTACCAACTCCTCTAAATAAGCATTCGGATTAGAATTTATAAGTCTACAACTGTGTTCATGTTTTCTTTTAAGGTGTTTTTTTGTTTCTAGATGTATTTTGTAGTTTGATAAACCTGAACTTTCAAAATTACAGTATTCGCATTTATAAATATGTCTTACCATTTATTACAAATTTTATGTTGAAATGTTCTTAATGTAAATATTTTAATCGAATTCGACAAATAGGTAATTCGAGGTATCACGTTTTTTTAAAATTAATAGGTTATTTACTGCTTGAAAAAACGACAAATAGGTTAATGTTCATAAAATGAAAAAACGACAAATAGGTAAATGAAGGTAAAATAATAAAATCATTAACATTTTATTTGATTCGGGAAAAAGTTTAATGCAAGTTTAATATTCATATGAAGCGTTCAAATATTTTAAAGATAGAGTGTGTAATCTATCTAATAACTCAATCATGAAGTTAATAAACTTTATTTCCTTCTTTTTTGTACGCTTAGTAAAGAATACAACCTGAAAGTTTTGCATTTCCTTAACTTTCTTATCTATTGCTTTTCCGAACTTTTCGTAAAGTTGTGTATCCAAATTCAGACGCTTAGTAAAGGTATATGTTAATTTTTTTTTGTTATAGGAGGAATTAATTTTTTTTAATACAAATATATCAATATGTTTTTTAAATATATCTTTTAATAGTAATTTTGCTTTATAGGTGAATTCATTATAATATTCATTTGGTATATTTTTGAATTTTTTATTCAATTTCATTCTTTTATCCATAAAATTTTTCAAATTACTACTTGCATCATCCTTTAAAAAAAATGCTCTTATAATTTTTATCTTCTTTTGCTTATTTTCTATTTGTTCGGATTCTATCATCGATTGTGTTTTTATATCGTTCATTATATTGCTATTTGTATAAAAACTTTCAATGGAATAAAAATAATAAAAACATAATACTGTTATCATAGTACAAAATATAATAAAAGCTACTTCCATAAAGTTATCCAATATTATATATTACGGGATAAAGTTCGTATATGAATTCTTCAAAATACACATCTATTTCGCCTGTTTCTTTGCTAGCACCATATTGTTCAAATGATAATACGAATTGTCCATATATAACTGTGTTTATGTTAACATCTGGAATTTCTTCCATACCCAATTGATTCTTACTACTTAAATATTCTACCGAGTATTTTTTAAATATTGTATCTATAGATTTACTAATACTTGTCGTTCTTAACGCCCACTCTGCTTCTCTCCCATTTAGATTAATACTTTCCTTCTTTAATCTATCATTGAAACTTTTTTTAATTCCAAACTTATCAATTAGATCTAATATACTATTACCAGTACCATCGGTGCTTTTGAGATAGTCTATATTTTTTTGAATACGTTTTTCTTTTAAGGTCAGTTGTTTATTGGACTGACCCACAACACCTTTATAAGCATTAACTGCCTGTCCAGCAACTGCCTGTCCAGCTTCGCTCTCATAAGCATCAACTGCCTGTTTAGCGATAAATTGTCCACCTTCGCTCTCATAAGCATCAACAGCCTGTTTAGCAATAAATTGTCCACCTTCGCTCTCATATGCTTTAACTGCTTGTCTCCTTACTTCTGCTTCAGCCAGTTTCTTTACGACTTTAGCCCTTCTAAGTTCTCTTTGTGCTTCTGCTTCAGCCCTTTTAATTGCCTTTTCTGCTTGTCTCTTTGCTTCTTCCTTTGCTTTTTGTGCTTCTGCTTCAGACTTTTTCTTTGCTTTCTTTGCTTCTTCCCTTGCTTTTTTCTTTGCTTTTTTTTTTGCTTTTTTTACCCGGCAGGCCGAGTTGCATCTAAACCCCTCGCAATCACTCGAAATATACACACCAAGGATTATGATTAATATCAATAAGAATATAGATATCAACGTATACATTATAAAGATTTATATATTTATTATCAAAAATAAATATTCTATTTTTAATTAGGTATTATACACATCTAAAAAACTACAAATAGGTAAAATTAGGTAAGTCTTATTACTGTTCAAAATTTATTAATAGGTAATTATATTATATTACCTATTAATAAAGGTAAAGTTAATATCCAGAATATAGGTATTTAACAGGTTAAAATAATATATAGTATTTATTATTAAGCTAAAAAGTTAATGAAAAATGTCGTTTTACAAACTCTGAAAAGTCGAAAACACATAGTCTGAAAAAAAGTTTATCGAAACTAAAATTTAAGAAAGTATCAAAAAAATGTATTGAGACCAATATCACAAGTTTACAATATTGTTAAAAAAGTTCCAATGTATAAAAAAAACATGACTGTTTGGGTTTTGGACCTTAAAAGTTCGTATAAATAAAAATCAGTACGAACACAAAGACCTATGTAATTCTGAAAATTTCAAAAGTTGAAAATCTTTTTTCCGAGGGGGTGTTCTCGACTTTTCGAAAGTCTCGAAAAGTTAATGAAATGACATTTTTTTGCCATTTTTCATTAACTTTTTACCTTGTTGACCTATTTTATAAATTTCAAAATATCAGTTTCTCACCTACTGGTGTTAAAAGACCTAAATAATTCATCTATTGAATAAATATATAATTTTAGATTTACGGTCGCCGCCTGAACAATAATCTCGAATGGTATACATTATAGTTTCGTTAGTCAAAGCTGGTTTCACGAAACCTTGAATAAAACGTGTTGTATCGGGTGGTAACTTTTCAATCTGAAATGTAGTCATTCCGTGGTTGTTTGAAAGATTATGCACCTGTAAACATATACTTCATATCAGTTACATTTGATAAATTCCAGGAATTCAGTGGTTGGTCGAACATACTATTCATATTGGTGTTAGTAAACATACTATTCATATTGAATAATATATTGGATAAATTTAAAGACGTTAATTATGTATAATGAAAATAGTTGTATCTGATAGAAATGTTGGATTCTATAGTAGTTTACTTGGTATAATTTACTGGGCGTACATGAATATAGAAAGCGATAGAGTTCCCTATATATTATGGAAAAATCCAAAATATCTTGCAATTGAAGAGGATAATATATTTGATTATTTCTTTGAACAACCTAAATGTGATGAGTTAGACTTAGATAATAGTGATATTGTTAAGGAAAATGGTATTAGAAGCGATAGAATTTTACGTAAAGCACAACAGAACAAAAGAAGTTTTAGAGAAGAGATGAATCATATGTTTAAGACTGTATGTGTAATAAAAGAAGAATACAAAGAATTGTTAGATAAAATATGTGATGATTTAGAAATAAATAATAAGATGGGTATACATATACGTAGAACGGATAGATTTGTGGGTGGTGGTGGTTTGATTTATGCTGGACCAAAAACAGAAACGATAATTGATCACTTAAAAAGGGGAAGTATAAATAATTTTTATATTGCAACAGACTGTGAGGATACTTTCAAAATAATGAATGACAATTTCGAATGTAGTTCATATGCGACAATACGTTCTACTAAAACTAGAGGAATACATCATAGTAATAAGATAAGTCCTAATAATAAAGAAATAGCAAAAGAATGTTTTTTAGAGGGGTTAGTTTTATCAAGATGTAAGTTTCTTTATAGGATGACTAGTAATTTTACTATATTCGCATTGATTGTTAATACGAATATATCATTTGAGGATTTGTCAAAAACTTATGAAGAAGAAATAAAAAATGATTTTAATTTAGAAGAATTATTTATAGAGGATTTCCTAAGTTCTTAACTAGACTTACTTGTATGTTCTTTTATTTTTCTTCCTTCTGGAAGCCGATGTTTTGGTCCCATACTAAATTCATTAGTAAACCGAGTATGGTCAATTTTTATATTGTTTTGTTTTTTTAGGTGAATTAATTGTATTTCCGACATCAACAACACTCGGTCCATATTGTATGTACTATCCAAACTATCTAAACTATCTAAACTGTCTGAAATATCTAAACTGTCTAAACTATCTAAACTGTCTGAACTATCTAAACTGTCTGAACTATTCAAACTATATATGCATTTATAAGATTTGCTGTGTTTCGTCATGACTTTAATTAATAATATAATTATCTAAAATAGAAAATAAAATTCATCATTTTTATCATCTTGTAGGTCTATTAGTTATTTGTCTACACAGTTGAAAATTTAAGTTCTAATTATAAGAATAAATATCTTGATTGTGTGTCTTTATAGTCAATATAAAGTTATCATATTATTTAGGTTATAATGTTTTTCAATCATATTCCAAATCGTCCAAAAAGAATAGATGATACACTTTACAAAGAATTAGGTTTAGGTAGAGATGCTTCTAATGATGAGATAAAGAAGGCACATAGAAAATTAGTTCTTAAACATCATCCAGATAAAGGTGGAGATTCGGAGAGATTTAAAAAAATCCAAGCAGCTTACGATGTTTTGTCGGATTCAGAGAAAAAACAACAATACGACAATTTTGGATTGGATGGATTAAACGACTGTGGTGAAAATAATGATAATGATAATGATATTTTTGAAAGTTTATTTAGAAGACGTGGACAACGTAGTCAACCGAGAGTTCCTAGAAGGGGTAAGGATACTTACCATACAATAAACGTAAAGTTACAGGATATTTATAATGGACGAAAGTTAAAGTTGGCAATAAACAGACGAGTAAAGGCAGATGAAGAAAAGAAATGTGATATGTGTGGAGGAAGTGGTATTATAGTTAGAACGATGCAGATAGGTCCAGGTATGGTACAACAAATGCAGTCAACGTGTCGTAATTGTGGTGGTAGCGGTGTAAACTGTAAGATGAAAAACGAACGTAAAATAGTTGAGTTGGATATTGAGAGAGGGACTCCAGATAACCACGAGATAAGAGTGCACGGAGGGGGACATGATGTTGCTGGTATTGAGACAGGAGATGTTGTATTTAAGTTAAATGTTTCTAAAAGCGATGCGTTTACTAGAAACGGAGACGATCTATTTACAAAAATAGAAATATCAATAACCGAGGCTTTATTCAAATGTAATTTTTCTTTAACACATTTGGATGGAAGGATAATAAATGTATCATCTAATGAAAGTTTTACAGTTGATAACATAGATGAACCAGTTGTAAAATGTATTTCTGGGGAAGGAATGCCAAAACACGGTAATCCCGAACAGAACGGAAATTTATATGTCGTATTTACAATTAAGTTTCCTGATATTAGTCATTTGAGTGATGATGACAAGTCTAATTTACAGAAATTATTACCAAAGCCACTTAATTCGCACCAAGTGTCTGAATTGGATAAGACATTTATATTGGAGGATGTGGACGAAGAAAAATTCGCCAGAAATAGGTCGCATCAAAATAATAGACCGAAAGATGAACAATTCGAACACCAGTGCTCTCAAAGTTAATATTACATTGTTAATCTTGAATGATGAATTCGTTTGAAATGTTCACCCAAATCTTCATCGTACTGTCGTAATCTATAAACTCTATTCTCTTCCTTCTCTCTTTCTATTTCTTCAAACTGATTTATAGAATCTAATTCAGTTTGAGACATTTTGCCTGGATTAGATTGCAAATTCTGTTTTGCTCTCATAAAGTCTTTTTGTACATTTCCAGATATATTGTTTGAATCAAGATTATCCTCGTAAATTAAGTGTGTATTCTCATGTGCCTTTCTTAAATCAGTATAACTTATTCCATCGTTTGTTTGTCCACTATAATCTTCTAGTTGTGTATCCTCACCGAGAACAGCAAAATTCATATGTTTCTCTGCATCTTCTGGTGGACCATATTTTGTAATCTGTAAATTTTTATTATTTGAATAGATTTGCTTCTTATGTGATTCATAAGCACTATTGAAATTACTCTCACTTGGTCTTTCTGGTATAGAGACATTTGATCCTGACTTCAACCAGTCACCATATCCATGATCATTCGTTTTAAATGAGTTTTTTTCATAGTAATCATTAAATACAGATGGGTCAAATTTTGCCTCGAATAAAGAATCTGGAGGTGGAATTGATACTCTTTTCGTATCAATAGATGAATCGCTTACTGAAGTATTTGTAGATGAAAAATATTTGTTTTTTAAGTGTTTGAAAGCAGTTGTTAACATGTTGAATTTCGTGGCATCTCCACCATGTTTATCTGGATGAAAACTTAAAGCCAGTCTCCTATAAGTTTTATTAAGATATTCTTCAGTATAACCATTTTCAGGTGTACCAAAAAGCTGAACTGCCATTATGTCTAAATTCGCAACTGGGTCTATTCTACTTTGTGATTTTTCTTGATACATCGCATTCATTTCTTTGCTAGATATTCTAGAAGTTGTATCTGGAATAATCCTTGGCAAATATTTCACAGTCTGTCCTCTATCTAACCTATTCAATGAGGAAGCCGCATCTACATTATTTAATCCTCCCAGATGTTTTTCACGTTTCCATTTATCAATAAATACGGGTATCATATCAGGTGAAAGGCGCGATATTACATTATGAATTTGTGAACTTGACAGACCAATTTCTATTAATCTTTTTTCCATTTTTTAAATCTAACTATTTTTTTATTTAAAAGTAGACCGCAGAAAAAGTTATTTTTTATAAATAATATTTATGAGTGTTCCAAATAGAAATATTGATTGGAATAGAAATATTTATTGGACTTACAATAATCCAGTTAATATTACATTTACGAATACAAACTTTACGATACCACTAGAAAACTCAAAAATATACAACAGCGACTATTTTTGTAATTTACATATTAAGAATATATCTGGTAATGTACAAAATAAAGACATAATTGCTATAATTATTAATAACGAAATTCGTGGGAAAGCCTTAGTTAAAATTAATAATAACAATACTTTTGAATGTAAAGTACATGTATTTCTAGAATGGTGTGGAGTAGAAAAAATACAACATTTGTGTTTATTTAGAGAAAGACAATTAGTTGTATCAGTAAAATGTGTATATGACAACGAACATGATAATAGTTATTTACTTAGAAAAGGTAGGTTATACACAATTACAGATTTATTAATATCATCTAATATACAGACATTACCCTTTGAGCCCGAAAGCGAACCAGAGCCAGAAAGCGAACCAGAGTCCGAAAGTGAACCAGAGTCCGAAAGCGAACCAGAAAGTGAACCAGAGCCCGAAAGCGAACCAGAGCCAGAAAGCGAACCAGAAAGTGAACCAGAAAGCGAACCAGAAAGCGAACCAGAAAGTGAACCAGAAAGCGAACCAGAAAGAGAACCAGAAAGCGAACCTGAAAGCGAACCTGAAAGCGAACCAGAG